>Ga0114996_10000864_pt1 | contig 41811 bp, 32 predicted proteins | sample ArcticOcean_MG_C_4_FD_87039 | JGI IMG/M metagenome (GOLD analysis project Ga0114996, IMG submission 87039) | Marine microbial communities from western Arctic Ocean - ArcticOcean_MG_CB4_134 | ecosystem: Environmental > Aquatic > Marine > Oceanic | place: Arctic Ocean: Canada Basin | collected... | reverse complement strand
CTTCATAGAGCGCCAGATCGGGTTCGTCCACTGCGTAGTTGTAGAGCTGGAGCTCGCGTTTGCCCCACACCGGCCGGTCGAAGACGCGGCGAGTGCCGTCGATGTCGACTGGGGGAGCGCGGTGGCCCTCGCCGGCCGGGGCTGCGAGATTGAGGCTGCGGCCGCAATCGATGGCGGTGGCGCCGGTGGCGGCGATGCGGTCCATGACGGCTGCCAAACCCTCGAGCTGGACGTCGAGGGGGGTCATGACCATGCCCAGAAATTTGTCGCTCATCGGTCGTTTATCAAAGGTTTAACTCTGCGGCGCTTTGCGCCAGTAGCCGTCCAATTTGTCTTGCGGTTCCCAGTTGAGCAGGCGTTTGGTTTTTTCGTTGGAGTATTTGCCGTGCGGCAGATCTGAGGTGATATAGAAAATTTCGTTTTTCGAGGGCAGGCGGTTTAGGTCCACTTCTAGAGCGCATTTGATGGCTTGCCCTGCGTCGCGGAAAGTGACCGCGAAGGAATTGAGGTCGTTCCCCCGGCGTTCGGGTTCGGGTTCGGGGGCGATGAAATTGAGGAAGAGGGTACAGAGCACGTGGATGGGATAGTGCTCGGAGAATATACGGCAGATTTCTTGACCGGCGGATTTGCTCAAAGCGTAGAGACCGGTGCCGGCGTGCGACGGCACTTCGGCGGCAATAGCAAAGTCCTGACGATAGTAAGTGTCGCCGGTGATGGTGAAATGCGGTCCGGTATTGATGAAGCGCTGCATGCCGTGTTCGACGGCGGCGCGGATGGCGTTGTAGGTGCCCAAGGTGCTGACGTCGAAGGCTAGTTTGCGATCGTCGCGCAAAACAGAGCAATTGACAATGACATCCATGCCCTCGGCTGCGGCTAAAACCTGGTCGAGGTTGGCGACGTCGACGCGGCGGGTCTCGTGCGGACTGTCGATGTCTTTGATGTCGGTGATGCGCAATTCGTAATCGTCTTGCAGCGCTTCTACCACGTGGGGGCCAAGATAACCGTTGCCACCCAGAATGAGGGCTTTCATGCATCCTCCTCAAAGTTGAATTGCGGCGCGTAATCCAGTAAGTCGCGCGCTGTATTAATGCGGAAGCGGGCGTTGGGCGAGTCGGACTGGATGTGGGCGATGGCGTAGGCGGGCAGGTCTTTTTCGAGGGCGTTGGCGATAGCTTGCACCACATCGCGCTCGTCTACCCACATGGGATCGAAGGCCTGGCCTTTGACTTCGTCGGCCCGCACCACATGTCCCAGGCGTACTATTAGCAGGCGCAGGGCGTTGGTGTGGGCAAATTCTCCAGCGATGAACTCGCTTAGGTGGGGGCCGAGAATGGCCGGCTCGCAAGAGGGCAGCGGACGCCAGGTCCCATTGACTACCATGTCGGCATCGTAGGGTAAGAAGAGATCGAGGGTGCTGAGTAGAATGATCTGGCCGACGTTTGCAGCAGCAGCGGCAGTGAGCAGGTTGTAGGTGCAGCGGGTGGTGGCGTCGATCCAGACGGCGGCATCGGTGTGGTCGGCGGCTGGATTGGGCAGATGGACAATGGTGTCGATGCCGGCGACCAATCGGTCGATTTCTTCCTCGTGGCCCAGATCGCTACGGATAAATTCGCCGTCGGTGTCGATGGCTGTGCTGGCGCTGAGGCGGAGTTGGTGTTGGTCTTTGAGGCCGGTGGCTAGGGCTTGGCCCAACGCAGAGGCGGCGCCAGTAAGTAAGATGTTCACGAGAGAATGCCTGCTTCTTTAAAAGCCCGTTCAAGGGGCTGGAAAGCCAATATGGTGGTCGGCATAGCGAAGTTTAGAGAATCTGCTGGTCGATATTGACCGGTACGATGTCGTGTATTTTGCTGTCGACCAGAGCGCTGGGCGATTGTTTTTCGAGTACGGCATTTTCGTGCAATTCGGCAATGTTGCGGCAGCCGGCCGTGGCTAGGGTGGCGCGCAGGACCTGGAGGACAGTGGGTAGTTTCTCGTAGATCGAACCGACGTGTGGTACATAGCCGGAGATGCCCTCCTCGAAGAAGATTTCCTTGATCTGGGCATAGCGTCGGTGGTTGCGCGCCTTCATGCTGCCCTCCATCCAGTATTCCTTGACGATCTCGCCGGCGGCGTTGCGCATGAGATTGCCGGCGCTCTCGGTGTAGCGTGCGAAGAAATTGCCCATCATCAGAGCATTGGCGCCCAAGGCCAGGGCCACCGACATATCGGCCGGCCCGCTAATGCCGCCGTCGGAAATAATGGGTAGATAGACGCCTTTGTCCTGGGCCCAGCGGTCGCGTGCCCTGCAGGTGTCCATTAGCGTCGATGCCTGGCCACGGCCGGTGGATTTGACTTCCTGGGTGGTGCAGCCCGAACCAATGCCCATGCCTACTTTGACGGCGTCGACGCCGGCCGCAGCGAGAAATTCAAAACCCTCGGTCGTGACCACATTGCCGCCGATGATAGGGGTATTGCCGCGGCTTTTGACAAATTGGATCATCTCGCGCTGGTATTCGGTGTGGCCGTCGGAGGCATCGATGACCAATACGTCAACTTCGTGACCAATGAGCCCTTTAACGCGTTCGCGATCCTCTGGATGAGTGGAGATGGCGGCGCCGACCAGCAGGCGCTTCTGGGCGTCGATAGATTCATTGGGGTGCCGGAGGTGTTTGTCGAGATCTTTCTTGAAGACGGCCGACTGCAGAACGCCGTCTTTGTCGATGATTGGCAGGAACCCGCGGCCGTACTTAATCATCAATTCATTGGCTTCCGACAAGTCGTTAATATCGACGCCGGCCTGTACGTCAGTTTTCATGCGTTCGCCGACCTGAAAATCGTGGTCGCGGCGCTCGTCAAAGTCCTTGTCGGTGAGAATGCCCAGCAATTTGCCGTGAAATTGACCGTTTTCGGTGACCGGAAAGGTGGTATAGCCGGTCTCGTGGATAAGGTCGAGCACCTGGCCGATGAGTTGGTGCGGCGAGAGGCTAATGATGTCGGTCTGAAAACCGGCCTTAAAACGCTTAACTTTGGAGATCTTTTCGCACTGTTCTTCAATAGCCTGGCTCACCGGCAGGATGCCGATGCCGCCCAATTGGGCCAAGGCAATGGCCATCTCACTGCCAGTCACAGCCTGCATGGCGGCGCCGAGGAAGGGCGCGTGCAGGGTGAGGTAATCATCGTCTCTGCGGCAGAGCCGGGTTTGCAGTGAAATTTGGGGAGTGCTGCTGTCGGCAGCAGTGTAGCCGGGCAGGATGCGGAATTCTTTGAGACTGTGGGAAGGAGTATCCAGAACCTTGGCCATAGGGCTGTCCTCGCGAGTGGAGTGGGGCTTTGATAATAAAATAAAATAGGAATAGCCGAAGTTTTGTTCAAATCGCCTTGGATTAGCGCCTCGCTTTGATATATTATAATGCTGAGAGAAGGATAGGCAAGAGTTGCCGGTTAATTGTGCACAAAAATTGCAGGAGTAGGCAGAAATGGCGTATAGGAGATATCACGGAGATTCAGATTCATCGCTGGGCAGTTTTCTCTCGGGTTGTCTGACGGGCATGGTCATCGGCGGGGTATTGGGTGTACTAATGGCCCCCCACCGAGGCGATATCACACGGCGCAAGATTGTGCGTCGGGCCGGGGAGACCAAGGACCAGGTGAGTGAGGTGGTTGAGGACCATATTTCGACTCTCAAAGCTAAGAAGGTGGAGGTCGAGGACAAGCTGGAAGCCTTTACTGAAGAGCAGGAGACACAAAATGGCGACAAAGAAACAGATAGCTGATATGCTCAGGGAGCGTTTTGCCGATGTGGCAGAACGCGGCCGGGTCATGGGACAAGCGCTCAAAGTGCGCGCCGATATAGCGGTGACACGGCGGCGCTTGCGCACTACCTATACTGAGTTGGGGGAGGCAATCTACAAGGGTATGACGGCCAAAGAAAGCGTTGATCTGCAAGAGGAACAGTGGACGTCATTTCAAAAACGCGTCGACGGCCTCAAGGCAGAGTTGCGTACCCAAGAGGCGCGTTTGCACGAGGTAATGCATCCAGAGGAGGCCGAGAGGGTAATGGCAGAGTTGAAGGCCGGAGAAGAAAATGGGGGAGCATAGAAGCTGTACATAGAGGAAGAACGTAAAAACCCCCGCTGGGTTACCCGGCGGGGGTTTTTACGTTCTTCCTAGTTTTTTCCACTGTAATTTAATTCATAAAGACGAGCATAAATTCCGCCCTCTTGAATGAGATCCTCGTGGCGTCCACGCTCGCGCACCTCGCCGTGGTGTAAAACCAGAATATGATCGGCGGTGCGGATGGTTGACAGCCGGTGAGCGATGACGATGGATGTGCGGTCGCGCATGAGCTTGGCGATGGCATCCTGGATAAGTTGCTCCGTCTCAGTGTCGATATTCGATGTAGCCTCGTCGAGCACTAGGATGGTAGGGTCAAAAGCCAAGGCGCGGGCAAAAGCAATGAGTTGACGTTCGCCTGCCGAGAAGGTAGAGCCGCGCTCTGCTACTGGGTGGGCAAAACCCTTGGATAGGCGGTCGATGAAACGGCTGGCATTGACATATTGCGCCGCCGTTTTTACGCGTTGAGAGCTGATATGCGCCTCGCCCAGGCGGATATTGCCCTCGATATCACCCGAAAATAGGAAGACATCCTGTTGTACAATACCAATGCGACGGCGTAGATCTTCGACATTCCACTGGTGTACTTCTAGGTCATCTACCAGAATGGTGCCCTGGTGAATTTCGTAGAAACGACAGAGCAGGCTGACGATGGTCGTTTTGCCCGAACCAGTGGCGCCCACCAGTGCCAGGCTCTGTCCGGCTTCGATGCGGAACGATACATCTTTGAGAATCCAGTCCTGGGCCTCTTCCTCGTATTTGAAAAAGACGTTTTTGAACTCGATACTGCCCTTGCCCCACTCTGATTCGGGCCGTGTCGGGCCACCCTCGGCTTCTTCTTGGTGATCGAGCAATTCAAAGATGCGCTCAGAGGAAGCCATGGCGCTCTGCAAGAGGGCATAGCGGTCGTTTATATCCATGATGGGACGGAAGAAGCGCGGCACGTACTGCAGGAAGGCGATGAGTACGCCCACCTCAATGCGTGCATCGAACACGGAGCGAGCCCCGTACCAGACGATCAGTCCTAATCCCACCGTAGTAATAAATTCGGTGAAGGGGAAGAAGATGCTGTAGTAGTAGATTTCGCGGTCTTCGACCTCGCGGTAGGGAATGTGCTCGCGGGCGAATTCTTCCTTATTGCGTTCTTCGCGGTTAAAGAGTTGCACTACCTCCATGCCGGAGATGTTCTCCTGCAAGTAAGCGTTGAGCCGGGCCAGGCGCAGGCGCAATTCGCGGTAGGCCTTCATGGCCAGCCCCTGCAGGTAGAAGGTGGAGACGGTGAGCACGGGAATAACAGTACAGGCTACCAGGGTCAATCCAGGTTCCATATAGCCCATATAAAGTACGATGGCCAGAAGAGTGAACAAATCCATGAAGACCGAAACCACGCCGTCGGTAAAAAACTCATTGAGCGCGTCCACGTCGTTGGTAGTACGGGTCATGATGCGGCCCACCGGCGTGCGGTCAAAGTAGCGCAGCGGTAGGCGCTGCAGGTGTATAAAGACCTGTCGGCGCATGTCGCGCATGACGTATTGGCCCGTCATTTCGGTAACGATAGTGCGGCCATACTGGGAGACGTACTGGACGACGATGCTGGCGATGAAGATCAGCATAATCCATTTGAGCCCTTCCTGGTCGCCTTTGAGGATGTGATCGTCCACGGCTATCTGGGTTAGATAGGGGCTGAGTTGGCTGGCGCCGGCGTGTACCAACATGAGTACCAGGGCGGTGGCCACGCGCGGTTTGTAGTGGCGCAAATAGCCTAGTAGGCGCCGTAGGAGGTAGAGGTTGAAGGGGCGTTGCTGAATTTCTTCTTCTTGGTTGAGTTCGGGTTGGCTCACAGGGCCTCTAACTCGGCGTTCAATTGTTGGCGGCGGAAGAGTTCGGCATAGAAACGGCCGTGGCGCACTAGTTCCTCATGAGTGCCCTGCTCGACAATACGGCCTTCGTCGAGTACGACGATGCGGTCGGCGTCGCGCAGAGTCGAGATGCGGTGGGCGATGAGAATGGTCGTGCGCTGGCGCATGATGCGGCGCAAGTGGGTGAGAATGGCTTCTTCGGTATGAGTATCCACCGCCGAAAGTGCGTCGTCGAGGATGAGGATGGCGGGTTGGCGGATTAGCGCCCGCGCCAAGGTGGAGCGCTGTTTTTGCCCGCCGGAGAGGGTGACGCCGCGCTCGCCGATGACGGTAGCGAAATCGTTGTCGAATTCTTCGATGTCGCGGCGGATCTGGGCCTCTTCGGCGGCTTCGGAGATTTGTGCTGTAGTGGCTTCGTCGACGCCGTAGGCGATATTGGCAGCGATGGTGTCGGAGAACAGGAAGGGATTCTGGGAGACGTAACCGATGGCGCTGCGCAATTGTTCTAGGGGCCACTCGTCGATGGATTTGCCGTCGATGAAGAGCTGGTCCGGTGCAGTTTGGATGAGGCGCGGGATGAGGCGTGCCAAGGTTGTCTTGCCCGAGCCGACGCGGCCGACAATCCCGAGGGTGGTGCCGGCTGGGATGTCCAAGTCGATATGATGCAGGATCTGACTGTCACCGTAGGAGAAGTCGAGCCCACGAAATTGGATGTGGCCGCTGATCAGACTGTGGTACTGCGCCGGGGCGAGCTGGTTGCGGATTTCGGGTTCCACATCCATAACTTCGTTGATGCGGCGCATAGCTACCAGGGCGCGCTGGGTGCGATCGATCAACCAGCCCATAAAGGAGATCGGGCGAATGAGCATGGTCAGGTAGGTGTTGAAAGCAACGAAACCGCCAATATTGAGCTGGCCGCTGATGACGTCCTCGCCGCCGAACCACAGGACCAGGCTCAGGCCAATGGAGGACATGAGGTAAAATAGCGGGTAGTAGACGGCGTGGATGTGGATGAGGCCGTGGTTCTTGTTCAGGTAGTCCTGGTTGAGTTCGTCAAAGGCGGCAATTTGGGCCGGGCCCTGTACATAGGCCTTGACCACGCGGATGCCAGAGATATTCTCCTGAATGAAATTGCTCATGCGCCCGAAGAGTTCCTGGATACTGCGGAAGCGATTTTGCACCAGGGCTCCCATGCGCACTATGGTGAAACCGAGCAGGGGGAGGGGTATCAGCACGATGAGGGCAAGTTGCCAGTTGATCAGACACATCATCGTCAAACTGAAGGCGATAGTGAGAGCGGCCTCGGCGAGGCTGCGCAGGCAATAGGTGAAGAAGATGTGTACCGAATTGAGATCGTTGGTGGCCCGTGCCATTAGGTCGCCGGTGCGGTGGGACTGGTAGTAGGCCAGCGGCTGCCGCAGCAAATGAGTGAAATAGGCGGCGCGAATGTCGTACTCTATGGAATTGGACGAAGACCCCAGGAGCCAGCGCATGAAATAGCGCCCCACAGCAGCCAGGGCGCCCAGACCTACCATGCCGAGGGCGCAGAGTTCGATTTGGTCAAAGAGTTGAGTTTGTTGGTCGCCTTCGCTAAAAAAATAAACGGCATTGACGGCGCGTTCGATCAGCAGCGGAATGAGCGCAGCGGCGCCGGCGGCGGCCAGTGCGGCCAAGAGACCGGTGAGAAGGCGCTTTTTATAGGGTCTTAGGTATTCTTCGAAAGGTCCGTACATATAAGTGTTATATGAAGAGTGTTAGAGGAGAGAGAATATAGGTGTGACTGGAGATCTGTTCAAGAATGGCTGTAGAAACGGCAGAGATACCGGATTTTCAGTGTTGCTGCGGCAAGAGTTCGGGAAAGGTCTGGAAGAGCAGGGGGCGAATGGAGTGCAGGGCTGCGGCGCGGTGGCTGATTTGATTTTTGAGCTCGGGGGAGATCTGCGCCATAGTTTTGTCGTATTGAGGTAAATAAAAAACAGGATCGTAGCCAAATCCTCTATCACCAGTGGCAGTAGCAGCGATGAGGCCCTCACAGATACCTTCGGCGCGACAAGTGCGACCGTCGGGAGCAGCAGCGATAATACAGCAGCGAAAGCGTGCCTGGCGTTTGTGGGCAGGAACAGCAGCCAGGCGTTGTAGCAGGAGGTGATAGCGGCCGGCGTCGTCCAATTGGGAGCCGCCGAAGCGGGCGGAGTGTACGCCAGGGGTGCCGTCGAGGGCGTCTACTTCGAGGCCGGAATCATCGGCTAGAGCGATCAGGTTGGTAGCCTGGGCAAAAGCGTTGGCCTTGAGTGCGGCGTTGGCGGCAAAGGTCTGGCCGTTTTCTTCTACTTCGAGGTTGAGATCGAGGTCGGCAGGGGATATCAGGTCTATGGGGTCCAATAAGGTGCGCAGTTCGCGCAGTTTACCGGCATTGTTGGTGGCGACCAGTAAGGACATGCTGGGATGGCCTATTGGTTTTTCTGGCGTTTGATTTCGGCAATTTGGTGGGTACACCAGTCTTTAAAGCGGGCGTCCTTGAGGGCGCGGTTATACCAACTGTGGGCCTTGGTGAATTGACCGAGTTTGAAATGGGCGTCACCCAAAAGTGCTTCGGCGGCGTGATAATCTTTCTTTTTGTTGATAGCTCTGGAGCCAGCTTCAATGGCCAGTCGGTAATCGCCTTTGCCGTAATAGGCTTCGCCCAGGCGATAGTGGGCTTCGGCGTTTTTTGAATCGAGGTCGATGGCGCGGCGCAAAGGGGCAATTGCTTGGTGGTGCCGCCCTAGAGATTTGAGCGCCATGCCGAAAAAGAGATGGCCGTTGGCGTATTTGGGATTGGCGGCGATAGCTTTGCCCATGAGATCCACCACGACCTCGTAGTCCTGATTGGCTAAGTGGACCAGAGCCAGACCGCCATAGGCGTCCATGTACTTGGGATCAGTGGCGATGGCCTTTTCATAGTTTTTGGTTGCCGGTCCGTAGTCGCGCAAACGCCGCTGCAAATCGCCCAGGGCTTTGTATACTTTCACATAGTTGGGATCGATTTTAATGGCTTTCTCATAGGCAGCTTTAGCCGCATCGGCATTGTGTAGACGATCGTGGCATAGGCCGATGCTGAAGTAGACCTGGGCGTTGGCTGGATTGTATTGCAGGGATTTATCGAAAGTAGAAATAGCTTCCCTGTACTTGCTTTCTCGGTAAGAGGTGAGTCCCTCTTTCTGGTAGAGCTTGGCGAGTTGGTCGGGGATTGCGTCGCGCTTGATGTCGAGTGCGTAGGCGCGTTCGTAGGCGGCGATGGATTTGGAAAATTCATTGAGGACTTTATAGGCTTGAGCTAGGGCATAGAACGCCTCGCCAAAGGTGGAATCGATCGCCGTGGCCTCTGCCAACTCCAGGGCAGCGTTGCGAAAACTGCGGGCTTTTAACATATCGTAGCCTTTGCGGTAGTGTTCGACCGCTTTGGCATCGTGCTCCTGGGCTAAGAGTGCGCTAGTAGGGAGCAGTAAGATGAGCAACAGTAAACATGAACGGTGCAGCACTATAAATCCTCCTGTATTTTGCGCTGAAACAGTCTTAAAATATATGTAAAATAAATTTAGATATCTAATATAGGGTATCGATTCAAGTGGGATGTTACAATTGCGTTAAATTGGGCCGGAACCTGGCTGCGATTAAAGGGGCTGTGGACGGGAGGGCGTTTCTCTGACACCGTTTGTCAAAAGAGGGGAAGCCATGTACTATATGCTTTCTAAGTTTTACATGAGAATGGATAGGCCTTGCCGACAACTATCTACATTAGTTTAGCGCATCAGCTATGGCGTCTGGAGCATATGTTGGATTTTTATTTCCAGCATACTTATACGGGCCGTATAGCCGCGGCGTTCTGGGAGTTGCTGGCAGAGCTGTGGTATTTTGTCATTTTGGGCGCTCTGGTTAGCGCCCTAGTCTGGCGTTATCTACCCAAACACAGAATTCGCGACTTGCTCGAGCGCCGTACCAATAGCTCCATTGTGGTGGCCAGTGTGCTGGGGCTCATCTCGCCGATGTGTACTTTTGCAGCTATTCCGATTGTAGGCAGTTTGATTGCTATGAGGTTGCCGGCGGCTCCACTAATTGCCTTTATGATGGCGTCGCCGTTGATGAATCCGGCCCTCTTCGTCTACACCGCTGGCGCTATTGGTTTGGAGATGGCTATCGCCCGTACTCTGACAGCGCTGAGTATAGGTTTGGCGGCTGGTTTTCTCACCCGTTTAGTCCAGCGCGGCGGACTTTTGCATTTTGACGATCTCGCCGTGGAAAAGGTTCCCCAGCCATTCTACCCGGCTGTGGCGGGTGGTTCGAGTCGGACTCGGTGGATGGAATTGCAGATATTGACGCGGCGTTTTAAGGAAGATTTGTTCTTTATCGCCAAGTTTTTCACCCTAGGTCTTTTTGTCGCCGCATTGATCCAAACTTTTCTCACCCGGGAGATGGTGCTAGTCGCCGTGGGACCCGGAAGTAAATGGGCGGTGCCCGCTGCGGTGGCCATGGGCGTACCGCTCTACGCCTGTGGTGGCGGTACTATTCCCGTCATCGAGACTATGATACAGATGGGTATGACAGCCGGAGCAGCGCTGGCCTTCTTTACCGCTGGACCGGCCACCAAATTTTCTACCCTGGCCGTATTGGTCGGGGTCTTTGGCCGGCGTTTGCTGGCATTCTATCTGGTGGTCATGATTGGCGGGGCTTTGCTATGGGGATATAGTTATCCTTTCAGTACACAAGCATTAAGTATCGCCGCAGAGCGCGATGCACAATACGAGAATCTCGTTGTAGAGTGAAGCCTGGAGTCGGTCTAATTAATCCTATGACACGCTATATCTGCCTGGCTTTATTTTGCTGTGGTTTGGTCCATATTCCGCTATCGGGGTGGAGTGAGGAGACGACTTTTCCCTATGTCCTAGAATGGAAACGGCTTACCCACACACCGTTGCTGGGTAGTTTGGCATGGGGCGATTCCCTGATTTTTGTCGGCGGTGTAGATGGCACGGTACTGGCGTTGAGTCAGCATAGCGGCTTGCGCACCTGGCAGCGACGCGGCCACGGTCCGGTGCGCCATGCTCCACTTGTATTGGACGATATATTGGTTTTTGCCGATGCCTGGGGGTGGGTGCACGCCCTGGATCGACAAAGTGGCGATCGACGCTGGAATATGCAGCGCTTGGGGTGGGGTGATGCGGCGCTCGTTGCGGTGGACAGTCTATTGTATGTGGGCAGTGCCGACGGTTGGCTCTACGCCTTAGATTGGCGCGATGGCCGCGAAATATGGCGTTTGCACACAGAGCTGCGTCGCCCCTTGGCACCGGCTGCAGGAAATGGGCGATTGTATACGGGTGCGCGCGACGGGCAACTTATCATAGTGGACGGGCGCAGCGGAACGCGTTTGCACAGTATCGATACGGGCGTGCCTGCGCACATTGGGCCTGCTCTATGGAAAGGAAAAGTGTTAGTGGCTGGTGAGGACGGCTACGTGCGAGCTTACGACAAGGAGACCTTGAGCTTGTTATGGGAGCAGCGTCTGGGCACGCACGTAGTGGAGCGGTTTGCTCTTGGCGGAAGGAAAGTGGTATGTGCCGGAGAGAATGGCCACGTTTATGGTTTGCATCCAAAGGATGGTAGCAAAGCGTGGGAAGTCGACCTGGGCAGTAAAGTATCGGGACCACCTGCAGAGGTCGGAAGTGATGTCCTGGTTGCTACCGAAGATGGCCGGGTCGTCGCCTTGCAGGCGGCGTCGGGACAAATTTCTTGGGACCTAGCCGTGTTCGACGAGGTCCCTTTGCGATTGCAATTGTTGGATAAGTGGCTCTACATTGGAGCTCAAGATGGTTACCTCCATGCTTTCAGGCCACAGACGGTGCAGGTGCAGGAGGAAGCGGCATTGTGGGAGGACTGGTGGAATATCTCTCATTGGGGACACAAGACTGGCTATGCCTACCAACGCACGCGCGCTGCAGGGGACCACTTGGCCATCTACGAAGAGGCCGTGGCCTGGCGCAGCAGTTTTCGCCGGACGGTGAGCGAGGCGGTGATGGACCGGTTTTATCGGCCGCTGTCTTTTACTTACCGGTCGGTTGAAGGCAATCAGGTAGTGGAGAGCGAAGGCCACTGGAACGGGACGAAAGTGCGTGTCGAACAGCGTTTGGCCGGCCATACTGTAAGTACAGAGATAGATGTGCCGCTGGACGCGGTGCTGCCAGAAGCCATACTGCTTAAGTTGGCGGCCAAAGGACGCCTGCAGGCGGGGCGTCGGGATACACAGACGGTATTCGATTACGGCAGTTTGACCACACGGCGGCTCTATCTCTCCTGCGCTGCCTTGCCCAAAACGCAGGAGGATGCCGTCGTGGAGGTACAGATGCGCTACGACGATAATGAGGTGTTTGAAGACTTAGTGATTGTGGCGTGGGTAGATAAAGATGGTCGGGAGGTGCGTAGTCGAACGCCGGCGCTGGGCGTCGACCAGGTGCGAACGGATGCCGCCGCGGCGTTGGCCTGGAGTCGACCCGGAACGAGCCACCAGGTCCGCTTAGACCAGCCTCTCGAGCCAGCGGACCAAATAGAGGAATTGGTTCTGCGCTTCCCGGCGGGAAATTACGATTGGAGCGCCTTGTTGGTAGAGGACGAGCGCCAGCAGATCACTAACGACGAATTCGGTCGAGTTGTGTTGCGGACGCGACGGCTGGAGTACGACGGCGCAGATGCTATTGCGCTGCCGGTGAGCGACGCAGCACTGGCGCCGTATTTGGCTTCATCGCTCTACATCCAGGTAGAGGACGAGCGCATTCAGACTCTGGCGCGCCAACTGCGTGGCGCCGAGACCGACGCCTGGAAAGTGGCGGTGCGTTTGCAGCAATGGGTTTACGATCACATGATTCCGCGCAATACCAATGTGCGCTTCAAGTCGACGCGGGAAGTGTTGGAGGATATGGAAGGGACTTGTAGCGAGTACACGGTGCTCTTTATGGCGTTGTGTCGCGCGGCCGGCATACCGACGCGGGCTTGTGTGGGTTTTCTCGGTTCTCGTTCCAGAGGGTTGGTCCTACATATCTGGACACAGGTCTATGTGGGACGCTGGGTTGATATGGATCCTTCGTGGAATGAATCCTTACTCGACGCTGCGCACATCAAGGTAGGGCAGGGGCGACTGGTGGCGGCAGAGATGCGCCGTTTGAATACGCCGATACAGCTTTTCCTAAATCGGCTTGATACCTTGGAGGTGGTAGAGTACCGGAGTCGGAAAAAACATTTTATTGGTGCAGCCGAAGATTGGTGGCAGGAAGCAGAAAAGGCGCAACGGTATGCGGAAGACGAGAGCATTCAGGAATTTTACCGGCGCATCATGGATTTGCCGTGGAACCATCGTAGTGGCGCCGCGCATATCGAAGTTGGACGTTACCACTTGCGTCGCAAAAAATGGGGCGAAGCAACATGGACTCTGGAACGCATATTGTTGCTTGATCGCAGCGGAGAAGCGGCCGATGACGGCTTGTACTATCTGTCTAGAGTAGCCGAGGAACGCGGCGACAAGGCGGCGGCTCTAGCGCATCTGGATAGATTAGTCGAGGAATATCCCGATCACGATCGGGCCGATGACGCACTGGCTCGTTTGGGTGCACTTTACGAGCGTTGGTACGATTGTGCCGAGGCCCGGCCCTACTATGAGAGGCTGCGCGCCGAGTACCGCCAATCGGGTTGGGCCTCGGTGGCCGAGTCGGCACTGCAGCGCTGTGAGCAGGAAGAAGAGGAGTAAAATGCGTCTACTGATTTGTTTTAGCCTCACCGCAATTGTATCGGTGATTTTTCAGGCTTGCTCAGAACCTTCGCCGGAGCTCTATCTGCAGCAGCTCAAGAGCCGGGATGTGGACGAGCGGCGGCAAGCGGCCTATGGGTTGTTGCGCTTTGACAAGGAAATCGTCTTGCCCCGCCTCTTGGAAGAAGCGCAGTCGGAATATGGTCGGGTGCGCGTTTTAGCGGTGCAATTGTTGGGTCGGCTAAAAGACGAACGCGGCGCTCCGGTGCTCATCGCGGCGCTGAGCGACGAAGTGGACGAAGTGGCGGAGAAAGCGGCCGAGGCGTTGGGCGAATTGCATTATGTCGCTGCTGCCCCCGCTCTGGTGGCATTGCTGGAACACCGGTCCATCGGCGTAGCACGCCAGGCGGTCGAATCTTTGCGCCTGCTGCGCTCGCCAGTGGCCCTGGGCTCTCTTCTGGCCTGTGCAGAGGATATTGGATCTGGCATACGCCGGGAAGCGATCATTGCTCTAGGTGCTTGCCACGCGCGTGTTGAGGAACCGGTGCTGAGCGATTTGGCCCACCGGGTTGTACTGCGAACTTTAAACGATGTCGATCCGCAGATGCGCATCGCCGCCTTGCTTGGAGCGCACGAGTTCGGCTATCGGGGTGGCGTCGAGGCTACCGTTTATTTGGCACAGGATTCGGCACCTGAGGTGCGGCATGTAGCTGTGCAGGCGCTGGGTCACATCGCCGCGGGTACAGCGCCCAATGCGCCGACCCAAGTGATACCGCAAAAGCGTGCCAGGGTGATCGATGCTCTGATCGCGGCGTTGGGCGACAGTGCCTATCAGAGCATCCGCACCAAGGCTATACGAGCTTTGAGCAGCAGCGGCGATGTGCGCGCCCTACCCCATCTGGAACTGCTGCTGCGACAGGGCAGCGAGGTGGACCGCATGGAGGCGAAATGGGCTTTGGAAAAGCTGCGCACGTCTGGATGAGACGTGGACGGAACTCGGCGAATTCCTTATCTTCCTATATAGATAAAACGACGTAATTTTTTCCGCTTAGGGGCAGGTTTTGCCTGACAATTTTAGTCGCTATTGGCCTCTACTCATCGCCTGTCTGCTCTCACTGCAGGCCTGCAGTGAGCGTTCTCCCGAACCCTCTTTTCAGCAATTGCGCAGTCGCGACGCCGCCGAACGCACCAAAGCGTCCAACGCCTTGCTGCGCTTTGGCAACGAGATCGTGCCGCGCCTAATCGAGGAATACGGTTCGGATTATACGCGCGTGCGTTTTGAAGTAGTGCAATTGCTAGGCAAACTCAAAGATCCGCGCGCCGTACCTACCTTAATAGCGGCTCTAAACGACAAGTCCGCTTCGGTGGCGGCGGCGGCGGCTTGGGCTCTGGGAGAAGTGCGCACCCCCGAGGCGTTGCCGGAGTTGCTGCGCTGTGCTGATGATGCATCCAAGAAAGTGCGTCGTTATGTAATTTATGCCCTTGGACCGTGCCATAGTTACGAGCGCGAGCCGGCGCTGAGCGATTCAGCCTATAAAATCGTCCAGATCGCCCTCAAGGACAAAACGCCGGAAATTCGTATAGCTGCTCTGCAAAGTATACGCGAGTTTGGCTATCGGGGAGTGGTCGAAGACATTATTCGCCTGTCGCGCGACCCGTCGCCCAAAGTGCGCTACGTCGCCGTGCAGGCACTGGGCCAGATCGCCACGGGAGATGTTCCCAATTTTGCCGCAGAGGTCACGGAGCAAACGCGCAACAACATCGTCGAGGCGCTGTTGGCGGCCCTGGACGAAGGTGACTATCAGAGCATCCGCACCAAGGCCGTACAGGCGCTGGGCAAAATTGGCGCACAGCGCGTCATTCCCCATCTGCGGCGGCTCCAGGAGCAGGGCACCGACGAGGATCGCCGCGAGACACAGCGGGCTATAGAAGAGCTGGCGCCCCCGGTGATTGCGTCCGAAAACTAAAACCTTTTCACTCATACAGGAGCGAGAATGAACGTATTGAAGGTTGGGTTTCCCAAGGGCAGCCTACAGGAGGCAACACTCAGGCTGTTCGGGAAGGCGGGATATAAAGTGCATGTGCCGTCGCGCTCGTACGTGCCCGAGATCGATGATAGCGAGTTAGCCGGATTGATGTTTCGCGCCCAGGAGATACCGCGCTACGTAGAGCGGGGTATTCTCGACGTAGGCATTACCGGCAAGGATCTGATTTTGGAAAGCGGCGCCGATGTGGTCGAGTTGGCCGAATTGCTCTACAGCAAAGCCACAGCGCGGCCGGTGCGTTGGGTGATCGCCGTGCCCGAAGATTCGCCCATCGAGCGCTTGGAGGATTTGCAGGGCAAACGCGTCGCCAGCGAAATTGTCGAAGCGACCCGGCGTTATTTGCAGGAGAACGGCATCGAGGCCGAAGTCGAATTTTCTTGGGGGGCCACCGAAGTCAAAGCTAATATCCCCGGCCTGGTGGACGCCATTGTGGATGTGACCGAGACCGGGTCCTCGCTGCGGGCCAACCGTCTACGCGTTATCGAGACTATGTTCGAGTCCACGACGCGTTTTATCGCCAACAAAGAAGCCTGGGAAGATCCCTGGAAACGCGAAAAAGCCGAGAACTTGCTAATGTTGCTCCAGGGCGCGTTGGAGGCCGAGCCCAAGGTGGGGCTCAAAATGAACGTACCGCGGGCGAAATTGGACGCCGTGATTGAAAAATTGCCGGCGCTGCACACGCCCACGGTGTCGAACCAACTCGACGACGATTGGGTCGCCGTCGAGATCATCACCGACGAGAAAATTGTGCGCGATTTGATTCCGCAATTAAAGAAGGTCGGGGCTTCGGGACTTATTGAATACCCGCTCAATAAAGTCATCTACTGATGATCGATATACTCCGCTACCCGGCCGACAAAGAAACGGCCAAGTTCGAGGCCATTACTCGGGCTCGCGGTGCGATAGATCCGCAGGTAGAGCAGACGGTGCGCCAGATTCTAGATACCGTGCGTCAACGGGGCGATGCGGCCGTAGCCGAGTTTACGCACGAATTTGACCAGGTGCAATTGGCGCCCGGCGATTTTCGCGTTTCCGGAGAAGCATTGAGTGCGGCACTGGAGGCGTTGGCGGTGGACTTGCGCCAGGCCATCGAAGCGGCGCTAGACAATATTCGCGCCTTCCACCAGCGCCAGAGCAGCAATTCCTGGTTTATGGAAGACGGCGACGGTGTGATTTTAGGCAAGAAAGTGACGCCTATTCGCCGGGTGGGTATTTGTGTGCCGGCCGGCCAAGTGCCACTGTTCTCCAGCTTGATGATGGCAGCCGTTCCTGCCCAGGTCGCCGGTGTGGAGGAAATTTGCGTAGTATCGCCCCCGCAGGCAGATGGTCGTCCCCATCCCACCATTATGGGTGTGGCGCATCTTCTAGGTCTCGATGAAGTCTACGCGTTAGGTGGGGCTCAGGCTGTAGCAGCTATGGCCTGGGGCACGGAGACCATCGCTCAAGTGGACAAAATCGTTGGCCCGGGCAGTCCTTATACGGTCGCCGCACAGCAGCAGGTCTTTGGCCAGGTGGGCATCGCTTTGCTGCCTGGCCCCTCGGAAATTGTGGTATTGGCCGACGCCAACGCCAATCCGGTTTTTGTGGCCGCCGATCTGCTCTCCCAAGCTGAGCACGGTTGGGAGGCGGCAGCGGTGTGCATTACGCCGGCGGAGACGCTGGCGCTGCAGATACAGGAAGAAGTGGAGCGCCAATTGGCGCACTTGCCGCGCGCTGAAGTGATGCGCCAAGCTCTGCAAGCGCATGGAGCAATTGTGGTGGTCCCGGATATGGAGACTGGGATTGAATTGACCAATGCGATGGCACCAGAGCACGTAGAATTGTTGGTGGACGAACCCTGGGGGTTGCTCGATTCGGTGCGCCATGCCGGGGCTATTTTCCTGGGCGCTGCTTCCACTGAGCCGGTGGGTGATTACTTTGCTGGTACCAACCATATTTTGCCTATCGGGCGCGCTGCGCGCTTCGCCTCTTCGCTAGGTGTAGCGGACTTTGTCAAGAATACGAGCATTATCGCCTATACAGAGGCCCGTCTGGATCGGGTGGGCGAACAAATCGCCACGCTAGCCGAGGCCGAGAGTCTGGCCGCTCACGCACAGGCGGTGCGGGTGCGGTTGACCGAGAGGAGAAGCGATTGATGAGTGAAAAGAGGACCGCCGAGGTGCAGCGCCAGACAACGGAGACGAACATCACCCTGCGCTTATGTCTGGATGGCAGTGGGCAGGCGCAGGTGGAGACCGGTATCGGTTTTTTTGACCATATGCTAATGGCCTTCGCCCGGCATGGGCTCTGCGATTTGGAAATTCGTTGCCAGGGCGATCTGCAAGTGGACGCGCATCACACGGTTGAAGACGTGGGCATTTGCTTGGGAGAGGCGATTGACCAGGCTTTGGGCGCCAAGGAGGGGATCGTGCGTTTTGGTCACAGCCACGTGCCAATGGACGATGCGCTGGCCCGCGTAGTGGTCGATCTGTCGGGCCGCGCTTATTTGGTGCTGCAGGCCGATTTTTCCGAGGAACGCGTAGGAGAATTCCCCGTGCCATTGGTGCGCGAATTTTGCCGCGCGGTGGCGGATCGGGGGCGCATGAATTTGCATGTCGATCTTTTGCGCGGTACTGATGCTCACCACGGCATCGAAGCCATTTTTAAAGCCTTCGGTCGCGCCCTCGATCAGGCGTCGCTGCGCAGCGAGCGGGTGGGGGGCGTGCCTTCGACCAAGGGCAGCCTATAAAGTCGCCGCTGCCCCGGATTGCGCTCTACATGAAGATCTGCCATCTCATTTACGATGATATTGCCAATCCCTGGTTGGGTGGCGGTGGTGCTGTGCGGGCCTGGGAGATTAATCGCCGTTTGGCGGCGCGCCACGAGATTACCCTGATCACGGGCGCTTTTCCCGGCGCCGCCGACCAACACAAAGAGGGCGTGCGTTTTTTGCGAGTGGGGGCAGGCGGCAGTTATGCCCGCAGCCGCCTGGCTTATTGCCGTGGTGCCCTATCTTGTTTGAAAAGCCTGGAATGGGATGTGCTGGTGCACGAGTTTTCCGCCTTTGCTCCTCTGTGGATACCGCGCCCTCTACGGCGCCAGGGCGTGTTGTTGTTCTATCATTTCGTCGGGCATCACGCCTTAAAGAAACACCCTCTGGTGGGCGGCATTGCCTGGGCCGCCGAGGTTTTGACCTTGCGGGCTTACCAGCGCATTGTAACTATATCGCCGAGTGTGACGCGGATGGTGGAGCGCAAACTGGCAGGGCAAGCGGTGCAGGTCGATTGTATCTACACCGGCGTCGATCGGCGCTATTTTGCCCTGGAGCCGCGGGAAGAGCCCTATCTGCTCTATTTTGGCCGTACCGATATTCACACCAAAGGGCTCGACACCCTGGTGGAAGCTTTTGCGCACCTGGCGCCGCACTATCCCGAGCTGACACTCAAATTTGCTGGGCGCGGCACAGCCGAGGCCGAAGCCCGTCTACACAATCTGGTAGAGACGGCCGGCATTGCCGCGCGAGTTGAGATATTGGGTAGTGTTGACGAGGAAGAGAAGGGCAGGTTGTTGTCATGTAGCCTATTTGTCTGCATGCCGTCGCGCTACGAGGGCTGGGGGATCGTTGCGGTGGAGGCTGCTGCGGCAGGCAAGGCCGTGTTGGGTACTCGCGTCAGCGGCTTGGAGGATGCAATCCGCGACGGAGAAACGGGCCTATTGGTCGAGGCTGGGCAGGTGGAGGAATTGGCGCAGGGCATGCGCATCTTGATCGAGGATGTTGCTAAACGCCGAGCGCTTGGCAACAAGGGAAAGGAGTGGGCCCGACAGTTTGACTGGGATCGCATCGCGACGGCACAGGAAGAGGTTTATCTGGGCGTCCTGGAGGAGAATGAGGAGAAGGACTAAAGCGGAACAACCGCGTATCTGACTTATACTTAGAAAACGGTATTCTTGCAGCGAAAGATCTATGGCAAAGAAAATAGAAAAAAAAGAGAAGATTTCAGTTGCAGCCGAAGACGCTGCAGCTGCGCCTACACCGATCTGGGAACACTCCTGGTTTCCAGCGCTCCTATTCCTCCTGCTCAGCCTGGTGTATTTCTCTGAATTTGTCCTTTCTGACAAGGTTATTTTCGGCAGCGATATAGGGACCGATTTTCACAAGGGTAAAGAGCCTTTTGTCGAAAAAGTCAAAGGTTTTGTCCAGCCGGCTTGGACTACGGAGTTTGGCGGCCGGGTTCTATCCGACGAAATGCGCTTCCAGTATTTCCCCACCCAGCTGATTTCTTTGTTTACGACGCATCAACGACATCTGGGCTGGCGTTATATTTTGACTGCGTTTCTGGCCGGTTGGGGCATGTACCTGTACATGCGTGGTTTGTCGATCAATCGATGGGCAGCTATATGGGTTGGTTTGGCCTATATGTCGGCGCCTACTTTTCTGGGTTTTACCATATCCGGACAATATGCCAAGATGGGCGTTATCGCTTTGTTCCCTTTTATGTGCCTCATGTTGGAAAAGGGCATGGAACGAGGCCGGTTGCTCTACTTTGTCGGCCTGGGGTGTTTTATCGCCCTGGGCATTTTTTCGCCCCATATCCAGATGCTCTATTACGCATTGTGTGCCTTGGGGCTGTATTTCCTCTACAAAATGTATGTCTTCTATCGCCAGGGCAACGCAGGGCAGTTCTTGCTGCGCCGCACTCTTTTTTTTGCAATAGCCGTGGCGCTGGGTTTGGGTATCGGCGCCGAGGGCGTTTTCCCTTCCTATCTGTACACTAAGGGAGAATCAAAGCGAGCAGCGCAGGCAGACGGCGAGGCCGGCGAAGAGAAACAAATCGCATTTGCCCAGAGTTGGTCTTTGCACCCAGAAGAAGTGGGTTCATTAATTATTCCCGAATTTGGCGGTTTTGATAGATACTATTGGGGCCGGAACGCATTTAAGATCAATTCCGAGTATTTTGGCATTCTGGTCGTATTGCTGGCGCTGGTAGCAGTACCGAACGTGCGGCAAGAGCCTTTTGTCGCTTTTCTGTGTATACTGTTCATTCTAGTTCTGGCTTTCTCTCTGGGAGGGCATACGCCAGTGCATTGGTTGGCTTACCACCTCTTGCCCGGTGGCAAGGTCTTGCGCACCATTGGCATGGTTGCTTACCTCTTTGCCTTTCCGGCTTGTGTATTGGCGGGATTGGCATTGCATAAGATTCTGAATGCAGAGGACGATGAGCGGGAGATTCTACGCCGCCGCATTTTGATCACTGGGGGGGTACTAACAGGCATTGCCCTGTTGACGGCAGTGGCACCTGCAGGCATTACAAACATTTGGATTTCTCTGTTTTACAGCGATATAGCTCAACAGAAGAGGGAAGTTCTTGCCGCCGGTTATGCTTGGTTGGGCCGAGGCTCGGTGTTGATTGCCTTAATGACGGGCGGGGGCACGGCATTGCTGGCGTTGCGTACACGGCAGAAGGTTAGCACTGGGCTTTTAGTGCTTGCACTGGGCATATTGGTGCTTTTCGATGGCTGGCGCATTTCCCGCACTTTCTTGCGTTACGAAGATCCAGCACGTCATGCCGATATCCGTCACGAAAATCCGCACATCGTGCGTTTTCTCAAGGACCAGGGCGAAATGTTTCGCGTGCTGCGCTTGCCCGAGTGGACCTATTACCAACAGTCTGGTTTTCACTTTGACGGCGCAATTGCCGTGTCCGGTCGTTTCGATTTGACGATAAAGCGCTACAATGACTTGATGGGGGAAATTAGCAAGCTCACGGGCATGCTGGCAGCAAAGTATCTCAAAGGGCAGAAAATTTCCTACAAGGATGCCGATCTATTGGAGAGATTCCAACCATTATTGCGTCTGCTCAACGTCAAATATTTGATTGCGCCGAACGCTCTGATACTCAATTCGGCCCAATACCCCGAAGCTTTTGCAGCCGATGGATTTCGCCTCTACGAGAATCCCGACGCGTTGCCATGGTGTTATCTAGCCCCGGCTCATACAGTAGTAGAGGACGAAGAGCAGATACTGGCTTTATTGAGCCAGGGCAGTGTTGATCCGCGCCGCACCGTGCTGCTGGAGCGCGCCCCACCGCCAGCATTAGGTGCCGTTCCCCAAGGAGATATTGCTGCCGATCAGGTCAATTTGCGTGACTATGATCCCGATGCCGGGTATGTTCGCATCGAGGTGCAGAGCGGTGGACCGCGGATGTTAGTGTACTGCGAAAATTACCACGAGAATTGGCGTCCCCTACTCGATGGGCAAGAGACCGAGATGTATCGGGCCAATTACGCCTGGCGCGCCGTATTTGTGCCCGCCGGCGAGCACGTGGTCGAGTTCCGCTACCGCTCGGCTCGGGTCGTCTTTTTCCGCGCTGTGACTCTGTTGAGCTTGGGCATAGCGCTGGCCCTGGGCTTGTGGGATTATCGCAGATCGCCTGCTGTCGAATCGTCCAGCGCATCGTGAACACCCCCAAAAAGATCCTCAAGGGATTTTTCTATACGGTCGGCAGCGGTTACATCGCCCGAATCGGCAGTCTGGGGTTAACTATTTTGATCAGGCGGGAATTATCTCCCGGCATTTTTGACGACGTGATTTTAGGGGTCACGGTGTTTATGCTGCTTTCCTGCCTGCGCGAATTCGGCCTGCCGCATGCACTACTGCACTATCAGGACCAGGTGGAGGAGTTTGTCACCACCCATTTTTCGCTCAATCTGGTGATCACGTTGGCAGTTTCCCTGCTGAGTTGCGCTGTAGCAGCGGTCTTGGTCTGGTTATTTCCGCAGAAGTTTACCTGGACGGTAGCCCAGGTTGTATGGATTTTTTCGGTGCTGCACGCCGTGCGCCATATTACTTCGACTTCTGAGTCGCTGTTGCGCATGGAATTTGAGTTCGGCCGGCTTTCGCTCTACCATGGTTTGGGCACGATTATAGCTTTGCTCAGCGCTTTGCTGGCAGCCAAGGCGGGTTGGGACAAGTGGAGTTTGATTATTGGGGGTTGGGGGACCGTGTCGGTTTTTAGTGTGGTCTATGTCCTGTTTTTTTCAAGTGCAATCTGGCGCGATCGGCCGCTGCGGGTTTGGCCGCTGCAATTCGACCCGGTCTGGACGCGCCGACTGCTGGCGTATGGGGTATGGATTTGGGGTGGGTGGATTTTGCAGACCTTTGTATGGTGGTACGACAAACTGATTGTGAAGTTGGTAGACGGTAGCGAAAATGCTCTGGCCTACTATGAGAGTGCGTGGTGGTTGGTACAGATCCCCACGGCCATAGTTACACATATTATTTTTACCTACACCAATACGCTGTACTCGCGCTATAGGGAGGATCGGCAACGATTGCAGGCCTTTTTTACCCAGGTGATGAGTTTGATTGTGCGCGTTTCTGCTCCCCTGGCGCTGGTATTTGTTTTTAATGCGCGGGAAGTGACGGCGCTCTTAGGACCCGAATGGGAAGCCTCAACGCCTATTTTGGTATGGCTTGCAGGGTATGCGTTAGTGCGGCCGTTGTTGGACGATGGTCACGGTTTACTCTGGGCTTTAGCCGATACGCAGTTGAGTGCCCGGATTATGGCAGTTCAGGCAGGAGCCGCCTTGGTATTGGTGCCGGCGTTGGGGCTGTGGTGGGGCGTGCGCGGTGTCGCCTACAGCATGGGCATGGTCACCGGCATTGGGGCGTTGGCGCTGAGTTTGGGATTGCGACGCTATATAACGGTGCAGTGGAGAAGGGTTTTCCTGGTCCCCGCTGTGGCGTTGGTCCTAGCCGCGGGTGTTGGCGTGGCTTATGGGCGGTGGGCTTTGGATATTGTCCTGGCGGATTTTGTACTGCGCAGCGGGGCTATGATGCTGGTTTATGCGGTGGTGTTAGTGGGGTTAGAACGGAACGTATTGCAGGACCATCTCGTGCAGATTCGTCGCATTATGCGCACTTCTTCACCAGAATGACAGAACGACCTGGAGATTATAAGCAAGATGGATTATCCAGAATATCTTCGACTCGAAGAGGCCCGCATGATGCGGGAGACGCAGTTCTATTACCACAAATACCTGGAATCGTTTGAGGGGGCCAGTCCATTGCTCGATATTGGCTGTGGGACCGGCAACTTTATGAGTTTGGTGCCCGAGAGCAACGCAGTGTACGGTTTGGATGTAATGCCCGAAAATGTTGCACGTTGCCAACAACAGGGATTGTCGGCGGCGGTGGGATCGATCACAGATCTGCCCTTTGCAGACGGCAGCATGGCAGGGATTTTTTCAGCCCATGTGTTGGAACATCTTTGGCGCGATGAATTGTTAAAAGCCGCAGATGAAATAGAGCGTGTACTCGAGCCCGGTGGCAAGGCCATAATTCTGGTGCCGCGGCCTAAGGATATATGGGATTTTTTCAGCGATCCGACCCATGTCTCACCGATGACGGAAAAGCGGCTTACCATGTTGTTCAACCGCTTTTCCAGTGTCGAATTTGTCAATTATTATATTCCTGGCTTAAAGGGGGTATTGACGGTGCGCAATAAGTGGTACCGGCTGTACGATGTTTGTCTAAAATGCATTCCTTTTAGAGGGCATACATCTATTACAGCTGTATGCGTGAAGTGAACTATTCAGAAAACGGATTGACAGCGGGATGGAATATAGACGTCATTGCATCTTTAACGATGCGGTGCTGAATTTAATTAGCATTTCCTCACAAAATGCAGCCATTTTTTGCATATTTATCATTTTTTACTAAGTTTAGTTTTGCTAGTAAGTTTAGTTTTGTGACAAAGGTCACAGTGGAATCCAAGTTTTTTGCCAAATTTAAGTATTGCCTACAGATGAGCACCTATAGTTAGCTTATATAGCACTTTGCTGTAAAGAACCAGAACGGTCCTGTGATGCAAACTTCTATATGCTGATTTTGCTGAGGTTGGAGCAAGTGTAAAAGGGCGAAAAAAATGCTTGACACTACCTTTTTTTATTGATATAATTAACCCGCCTTATGCTACCGGAGGGAAGAGTGCCTCTATAGGTGGGGCTATCTATAAGAAAGTGACTATTAAAACGAGCTAATTCACCGTCATTGTAACATAAATAAGGAAGGGGGAATGTGGCGCTCAACGCAATTTAGGATTAACTTGATATGAGGCTTAAGCCTATCTGATCCGGCATAAGGTCAGGTAGGAAAGTCGGGACGTTGTTGTTTTTATTTAGATTAAACAGGGATTCCCCTGAGGAGGATAAATGCAATGAAATTTAGTAAATGCCTAGCTCTTATGGCCGCCTTTGTGGTGGGATTTGGGGTGCTTGGGACAGTGGAAGACGGTCACGCAACAATACGGAGCGTTTCTATTACTTCGCCGGATAGCGGCGCAACACGGGGTATTGACTCCATAGTCGTGGCCCGGATCTCAGTTCGAGATTTTACTCCCCAAGATAGCTTAACACTGTATGTGTTTTTAGCTACGGATTCGGCGACTGTCATCAGCGATAGTGATGCTATTGCCACTGGCCTGCTGGCAGGCCAGACCATGGTTAGCACGATCAAGCGCGCCAATGTCAAGTTGAGCGGCGCTGCGGTGACTATTCGAAACGATTTTGGTGCCACCGCCAGCAACGTTTTTATGGCGCGCATGAAACGCGGTCGTACTACCGCTAGTCAAGCCGAAGGCAATGCTGACTCGATCCAGGTTGTGACCGCGACGAGCGATACTACGGTTTTTAATTGGTATTTCAAAATAACCGACGCTGTAAGTACGCGCTCCGGTGTAAAAGTGGGCGCTTTTGCCATTACTGGAGCAACTAATGCCGGTACCGGTGATACCAGTAAAATCGTGCTTTCCACGCAAACGCTCAAGCTCGACGGTGATCGCCCGACCAATCCTATTGCGTTCATTAACAAGGCTGGTACTGTTGTTTCTAATGGCGGTGGCCTTATCGCCGCAGCCGATGCAGTTGGTGAAGTGACGCTTACTGGAGGTCCTGCTGCCAGCTCAGGGCTCACCCTAAACATTGGTGATACGCTGACGGTACGCTCTAAGCTTGGGACTTCCAATCTTAATGCTGCTTTGGGTAGCGATAGTTTGACTGTCAAAGCCAATATCTTCGGTAAGAATTTTTCGCTGTTAGCAAACAACACATTCCCCGCGAATGTTTCCCGTTCCAGTGATACCTTGCGCTTCAACTTGGTATTGGCAGCTGGCCAGTTTGGTGATCTCAGTGTTCCTACCGTGGCCAACACCGACACCTTTACTGTGTGGATGGTCGATGTCGCCGGCAATATTAGTGGCTCTTCTGACACCAATCCCGACGGTGTCACGGCGGCTACTACCTTGCTCTTCGATACCACCGCTCCGGTGCTCGATGGTTCGACTACTACTTCGGATACGCTGTTGCCGGCCGCTAACGATACGATCAGCGACGGCACCCTCAATACCGGATTTCCGGATGACGGTGTAGGCAACAACTCCGATGATGTTATAACGTGGAAATTGGCAGAAGCTCTGGCCTCTTTACGCATTATCTTTGACGGCGTCGCCAAAGACGACACGGTAACAGTTGGCACTACTACCAGCTTGGTGCACGATGCCCTGAAAGCGGGAGCACTCCGCTATCTGGATATTTCTGCTCTGGATAATACGGGTTCCACGCGAAACGCTGTTGTCGGACACGATACCAGCACTGGTGCTCCCAAAGACACCCTTTTCGTTAAAACGGATGCCTCGTTTAATTCTGAACAGGCTATAAACAGTGCTACCGCCGACTCGTTGGACACGGGTTTGTATACGCTGAAATTCCTTCCCACTGACCTCGCAGGTAATAAGGGTACGGAAGTTTCGCGCGCCGGTGTCTACATCGACTTCGATGAGCCCCTATTAAAAGATCTCTTCCCGACCAAAGCTGCGGGCGTGGATACGTTGGAATCCTCTACTTCCGCGGTGGTCTTTACTTTGAGTGAAGCGGCCGACTCCGTACGTATCGAATATCTTGGCCTCGTGGGTTCCGGCAAGGATAGTTCGCGGACCAAAGTGCTCAGCGGTCTTGAGTTGACCAAGACCACGGAGCAACAATTTCCAATTACCTTGATCGATAGCAGTACGTATAAATTGCAAATCCAAGCGCGCGACTTGGCGGGTAACTGGATCCAGTCCGATCCGGACACTTTCTTCTTTGCTAGCGGGTTTGCGGTGCCTTCGATTGCTAGTTTCAAGGTCACAGCAGCTTCTAGTGGCATACTCGCCGCTAGTCACCTGCTTGCCGGAGCTACAGATGTAATAACGCTTCAGGCTAAAGCTTCGGCCACTCGGGATGCTGTTACCTACGGTAAGCAGGCCGTCCTCAAGATTACGGGTGGAACCGGCCTAACCGTTACTGGTACGGGCGTTACAGACCACGCTCAAGCCGGTCTCTGGGTCCTCGACTCCACTAGCTGGGTCATCGGTGCGCGCACGGTTACAATCAAGGACACGGCATCGATCGATACGCTGACCATTTCTGTCATCGACTCGATAACGACTTTGACTGACGGTACCAACCCGACTGGTGCGTTGGATTCCAGTATCGTCTACGATCCGGAGATTTACAGTGCTATCGGCGTCGTTGCAGCTGACACGGTTGGCGCTGACGAAAAATTCTGGGTCACTGTGACGCTACAGGACAAATTTGGCAACACGCGTGAGTTGGATACTCGCTCTGCGGTTGTGCAAGCCAATAAGCTCATGACCAATGCACCGACCAACGCCATCGAACTGGTTAAAGGTGTGGGTGGTTTCTGGGCGACAAGCAGCGCCGTGGGTGCTGGCCTGGGGTTTGGCGTCAGAGATATTGTCGCTGCTGACCAGGGTGCTACCTACCCGGCAAATGCCGCCGACGTTGGCAAGGACTTCATCTCCGGTACGTCCAACTTGATCTATGTCAAAGGCCTAGCGGCCCCGACTGTGCCGGACGCGCCTGACACGCTGATCGCCGAGGACTTCATGGGCGCCAGCGGCGACGGCGACCAGGGTGGTTTTGTGATGCTGACCTTCGATGCTTCTGATGATCATGAGACCCTTTCGGCGTATCGCATCCATCGCGAAGTTCAGGTTAATCACGGTTTGGACAGCCTCGGCAATGTTGTTAGGCTGGATGCGCCAGTATCTGATTACATCGCCTGGGGTAAGGTTGATGCCATTCCTGGCTTGGGACTCATGGAAGTGGTCGTAGCTACGATCGACAACGATGAGACCTTCTGGGCGGTTTCGGCCGAACGCGATGGTTTGACCACTGCTGCAAAGCAGGCTTTCATCGCGGGTGCAGTCGTTAGTTCGCCTTATGAACTGATGGCCCAGACCATGATCGAGAGCAAGCAGATCGCCAGCCAAGGTGTCGATGCTCCAGTGTTTGCTACCTTGACTCCGGAAGCCCTGTCCTTTATCGACAAGGGTGTTGCTCCGCGCTTCAAGGCAGTTGACGGCACCGCTGCTTCGGACATAACGGTTTCGGCTGATCGCATCCGGGCTCTCGATAATATCGCTCCGGAAGCGGTACCGTTCCTCAACGTCATGGACACCCCCGGCGATGCGGGTAGTAGCATTACCGTAACGTGGGGCAAGTCCGAATCTGATCGCATGATGACCAATGCCTTCCACGGCGCCCTAGGTACTTCTGTTCCGGTGGCTGGCGTGAAGGGTTATAATGTCTATCGTGCAGTCAATGGCGGTGAGTCGGTGATGATTGGTCGGACTGATGCGGGCCAGACGAGTTTCGTCGATCAGGCAGTCTTCAACGGCGTGCGCTACACCTATGAGGTGAAACCGTTCGACGCAGACAACCTGACGGAAAGCCCGTTTGCTCGCACAGCTATGGCTATTCGCAACAACGTCAAAGATGCAGACGGCCTGTCGGTTTTCGGCCTCTTTGGCACAGACAATACTGTTAGCTTCGATGACTTCTTCATCTTCGCCGACAATTTTGGCCTCAAGTTGGGTGACGAGGGTTTTGAACCTGCCTTCGATTTGCATCCCAATAACCGGGTCGATTTCAACGACTTCTTCGTCTTCGCCGATAACTTCGGCAAGGCTGCTAACGTCGTTGGCAAGGTGGTTCCGAATCTGATCGCCGGTCTCAACGGGGATGCCCGCATAGACCTGGCCAAGGATATGGTCCTACCGCGCATTGGCGAAGAGATGGTTATCGATGTCACCTTGGCTGATTTCGCCGAAATCAAGGGTTATGGTTTCGCCGTCAATTACGACGGCATCGCCCTTGAGTTCGTCAAAGCCGTGGTCGAGAATAATCGTCTGGGTGAAGGTAGTCTTGCCCAGCCGCAGATCTTGGCCGACACGGATGGCAAAGTCGTCCTCGGCGCTTTCGGCGAGACCGTAAGCGAAGGCGATGTGGAACTCAGCCTGGTCTTCCGTCCCAAGACGGAGATCGAGCAGAGCCTCATCGAGGTGAGTGCTGGTGAACTGCGCGATGGCAATTATGCCCTCAATCAGATCGCCTCACTGGGTGTGGTTTCGGTAGAAACGCGTCCGGAAGCGTTCGCGCTTCTGAACAACTATCCGAATCCGTTCAACCCGGAGACGACCATCAAGTATCATCTGCCCGAAGCAGCGCAGGTGAAGCTGGAAGTCTACAATATGGTTGGCCAGGTCGTTCGCACGCTCGTGAACAACCATCAGAATGCCGGCCGTTACGTAGTCCAGTGGGATGCTGCTAACGACAATGGGCAGAGCTTGGCTTCTGGAATCTACCTCTACCGCGTTCAGGCAGGGGACTTCCGCGACGTCAAGAAAATGTTGCTGCTGAAATAATCAGAAGCAGCTTAGAACAGTGAAATGGGGCCTCCCTCCTAACGGGGGGTCCCATCTCACTATACATAAAGATGGTTGTCGTTTAGGTATAGCGATTAAATTAGAGAGGAGAATGGATAATGCGGAACAGTGCACGTAAGCTCTTACCACTCACTGCCGGCATATTGCTGGCGTTGGGTGGCGCTGTTTTCGCCGGGGACAATGCCGGGGTCACCCTTTCCTTATCGGCCGACGAGTTTTCAGGCGTCGCTGCCGGGGACCAGATCAGCGTTACAGTATCTGCCTCCGGATTGGTTGAGGTGAAGAATGTTTCCATAACACTCAGATTCCCGGACCCGAGCGCGTTTAATATTACGTTTGACAATGCGAGTATTGAGAATTCCAACATCTGGTTCGTGCCCAACGAAGCGATCGACGCATTGGCGGGATTTTCACCGACGAGTCTTACCGATGTTTCCAGTGGCGGAAACACCCTTCTACAGGGCGGTGGCGGTGCATTTCCCACTGATGATCCGATGAATGGCGATGCCGATCTGGGTACGTTTTTTATTACGATGGCCGACGACTACGATGGCAGTGAAGTGAGCGTCGAAGTTTTTGAATCTATCATCGGTAAGAATTCGTCCGATCAGGATACTCAGACCTCTGATCAAATTGCTTTGTCTATCACCATCAACCCCCCAGCTCCGGCACCTACTGCAAGTGCGATAGCACCGGCGCAGGGATCGATTACGGGTGGGACGGCACTGACGATTACAGGAGCTAACTTCCAAGATGGTGCCACTGTGACCATCGGCGGCGTAGACGCTGGTGCGGCCTTTGTGGATGCCACTAGCCTAACGGCGACGAGTCCGGCAGGCGAGGAAGGGGATCCTCTAGACGTAGTGATTACCAATTCAGATGGTCAGAGCGTTACGCTCGCAGCTGCCTTCACCTATTTAGGTATCATCGAGCCGACGTTTACTTTGCTTACACCGAGCGATGTCAGTTTAGACTTCTCGCCCGTGGGCAGTGGTGCCGAAGCTGATGGTAGTGCAGGTGAACATAGCCCGTATGTGAATTTCACCGACGCAACGGGTGCTGCTGCTGGAAGCCAGGAAATAACTTGGACTTTCACCAATAACGGTGCTGAAACCGTTTACGTGATCGATCAAGCTGATGGCAGCGTCATTGAAATCGGTGTTGGTGGGACAGAAACTACGACCGCGATTACCAACGATGAAGGCAAAGCCGCCTTCGTTGGTGAGGCGCCCTCGGGCAGCGGTACGAGTCTCGTCGACGCCGAAGGCAATAAGTCGGCAGGTAGCACCAGTCTCGTGGCAGTGGCTTCTACTACGGCCGACAATTCCGAAGGTGAAACCCGCGAGTTAAGCGTGGAAATTACCATTACTTGGGATGTGCCGGTTGCCGCTGAATTGGCTAGCTTTGTGGCCGATTTCAAATTGTCTAACGAAGTGTTGCTCGAGTGGGCTGTCGCCTCCCAGACCAATAATTTGGGTTGGGAAGTGTACCGCAGCGAGGACAATAGGCAGTTTGGCAAGGTCGGTGATCTGATCTTTGGCGACGGTACCATAGACGAGTATAAGATCTATAGTTTCACCGATGGCAATTTGCCGCAGGTAGGTGCACTTTATTATTACCTCAAGCAGATCGATTTGGATGGAACCGTAACTCGTTCCGATGTGATTGAGATTCTTGTAGCGCCGACAGCGGTAGAACAGCGCGTTTTGCCGACGGTCACTACACTGCTACAGAATTATCCCAATCCCTTTAACCCGGAAACGAATATCAGCTTTGATCTCAGTGAGGAAGCGGTTGTTTCGCTGACCATTTATGATCTCACTGGTCAAGTCATTCGCACGCTCGTCAGCAGCCAGAGCATGGCTGTAGGCCATTACGATATCGTTTGGAATGGTCAGAATACAACAGGGGCGAAGGTTGGTAGTGGCGTTTATTTCTACCAGCTTAGTGCCGGTAATTATGTCGCTAAGAAGAAGATGACTCTGCTGCAGTAAGGCGGATTAATTTTATTTCGATCGGCAGTTAAAGGCCGTCGGCTTCTCATCGGGAAGCCGACGGCCTTCTTTATTTTTTACCTTAAACAGTCATGTATAAACAGAAGGTTGGAGTTAAACAATCTTGCGCGGCACATTTGTTTAGATTATATTGAAAAAATATGAAGATCAGAGTACTATTTTTTGCTTCTTGTAGGGATAAAACTGGACAGAAAGAGATAGATGTGGAGATTGACTCGGAGACGACAGTGGGACAATTAAAAAATGTTTTATTGTCGAATTATCCAGATTTGGAGGGGCTGCACAAGGTCCTTTCGGTTGCAGTTAATACAGAATATAGCGACGATACGACCGTTTTACACGATGGTGATGAAGTTGCACTTATCCCTCCTGTAAGTGGAGGTAGAAGTGTTTAAAATTGTAGAAGAACCTATCGCTTCAGATGCGCTGTACAATAGCGTTTTGGAGGATCGCAACGGTGCGGTAGTAACTTTTGCCGGAGTGGTAAGAAATTACTCAGGAGAAAAGCGAACCGACTATTTAGTCTATGAAGCCTATAAGGATATGGCTGAAAAGAAAATGGCCGAAGTCGGTGATGAGGTAAGAGCCCGTTGGCAAGTGGGTGAAGTTGCCGCATTACATCGAATTGGCCGTTTGGAGATTGGTGAGATCAGTGTATTGATTGCTATAGGTAGCCCACACAGAGCAGAAGCATTTGAGGCTTGTAGGTATTATATTGATCGCCTCAAAGAAGTTGTGCCAATCTGGAAAAAAGAAGTAGGAGAGGACGGGGAAGAATGGGTAGAAGGTCCTCGGGCAGCATCAGATAGGAGTATAGGTGATGCTGTCGAATTTTAGCTGGTTGGAGGAAGGCCAGATAGCCGGAATGGGGCAACCCCAACACGGGGATATAGAGTTGCTATACGAGGGAGGAATTCGCAGTATAGTATCTCTAACGGAATGGCCTCTCGATGAGGAAGTTGTACTTGCTAGAGATATGGACTATCTTCACATACCCGTCTTAGATATGCAGTCGCCCACATTGCTGGATGTAGTTAAGACTATGGATTTTGTAGAAACTCGGCTTCAACAAGAACGTCCCACAGTACTGCATTGCGGGGCGGGGATGGGTCGAACTGGCACAATGTTGGCATGTTTCCTCGTCAAACGGCAATACTCTCCTGAGGATGCTTTGGTGCGAGTGAGGGCGCAGCGGCCGGGATCTGTAGAGACGCCAGGTCAAGAAGCTGTTGTATATGAATACGCCAAATACATAAAGGATCCTATAAGGCAGCCTATCTCGCAGAATTGAACATAAAGGATAGATGTTGACAGGGGTTGGAAGCATAGCTAAATTGAAGTGAGAGAGTATAATACCCGTTTGTTTAAAAGGGTCATATAAATTCTAAGTGCTACAGACCATCAAAACCCGATATACCTAAAAGGGAGGGGAGGTCAAAGGATGGAAGTTGATAATTTTCCGGCATGTAAGTCTTGCTCAGAAGGCGTGTTAGTCCCGCTATCTGATTACGGTAGAGATGGTGCAGCCATTCACTTTAAAGCCTGGGTTTGCACCAACCCAGATTGCGGTTTCCACATCAGGATAGACAATGGGGAGTTGAGCGTAGGCAAGGATATCAAAGAATCTTATAAATAAAGTCTGTGTATTCGGCAATGTTATTGGTGCAATAAGTATTGCTCCAATACAGAGTAATAAACTTATATTGCCAAATCCAATCTGCAAAAGGCTCCTGACGAGGGAGCCTTTTCTTCTCTCCAAAGGGTTAATTGCAGAAAGAACAGATCAGCAATTGGGCAATTAAAATCGGGTCTTTGGCATTGGCCATATTGCTCTGGCTGCATGCAGTAACAGAACACACATACGAGAAAGAATTCGATATTGCGCTCGTAGTCGAAGATCCCCATTCAGTTCCAGGGGTCCCGACATTGACTGTAGGTAATGTCCTGCCAGAAAGAGTGAGGCTCTTGGTTTCAGGTCCCGGCAAAGATTTACTGCGGTTAAATGCTGATCATTTCAGATTGCGCATACAAGCACAAGGTAGAGCAAACGAAGTAGGATCCTACAAACAGAAATTGGAAGTCGGTGATGTCGAAAGTGACCCTACCGAATTAGATGTGCAGATCAAAGACATCCTTGATCCCACGGAAATCGAAATTGCATTGGACAGGCGGGTAGAGCGAAATATAAAAGTAAATCCTCTAGTAAAATTGGAAACGGCCGAAGCATATACGCAGGTGGGAGGTATACACATCGAACCCTCGCAAATTGAAATCTCCGGTCCACTGAGCTACGTTGACACCATTCAGGCAATTGGTACCGATTCTCTAATACTGCAAGACCTTGAGGAGGACGTCAATCAGATATTGATGCTGCGCAAACCAGCGGGTCGGCGAATTCGTATAGATCCGACGGTTGTTACTATAAGTGCAGATATCCAAATATTGGCGGAAGACGAAATCAGCGGTATACCAGTGCAGGTGCGCTATACGGGAGAGAGAGAGATGGTGACAAATCCCCCGCGCGTGCAGGTTAAAGTAAGAGGTGGTGTTGATGTAGTGGCCAATATAATAGCAAAAACGGATTTGAAATTGTACGTAGATTATAGAGAATTTAGTGGGGAACCCCTGTTCGTGCGCGCTGAGGAGGATAGTTTTTTTGAGGTCAGATCAATCAGTCCGGCCAAGGTCGATTTGATAGAGAAATAGCCAAGATGTTGGTGTTAGGAGTAGAAACCTCCTGTGATGAAACAGCGGCGGCAGTCGTTGATGAACGTTATGGAGTGCATGCTAATATTATTTCTTCGCAATGGGATCATGCCCAATACGGAGGCGTAGTGCCAGAACTAGCCTCGCGTGCCCATATGCGCAGCATCGTGCCGGTAATTCAACAAGCATTAACGACGGCTGGAACTGATTTAAATGCTATCGATGGGGTCGCTGCAACAAAAGGGCCGGGTTTGGTCGGATCACTTATTGTCGGTTTGTCGGTTGCTAAGGCCATCGCTTTAGCAACCGACAAACCGCTGATAGGGGTACATCATCTTGAAGGGCACATTTTTTCTAATTTGCTCGAGAGCAATATTGAACTGCCTTTTCTGACTTTGCTGGTTTCGGGTGGGCACACAGCTCTGGTATTCGTACCTCAGTGGGGCGAGTACCAATTGTTGGGCCAAACTCGGGACGATGCTGCTGGAGAGGCTTTTGACAAGGTGGCCAAGCTCCTGGATCTTTTGCCACCCACAGGATCTGTGATGGGTGGGCGGTTAGTGGCAGAGCTGGCAGAAAAAGGCGATCCCCAAGCTATTGCTTTTCCCCGTGCTATGCTCGGTAATCCAAATCTGGATTTTAGTTTTAGTGGTTTGAAAACGGCCGTGCTCAACTATGTGCGTACTTTGGAGGCCAGCGACATCAAACGCCAATTGCCCGATATCGCGGCGAGTTTTCAGCTGGCAGTAGTGGACGTATTGGTTGCCAAGACTCTGCGTGCAATGGAACGCCATAATGTAAATACGGTAGCGTTGGCAGGAGGTGTCGCTGCCAATCGCTTGTTGCGAGAACGTATGGGCAGGGAAGTTGAAGGCAGAGGTGGACAGTTCCATTGTCCTGCCTTTGAATACTGCACTGATAATGCGGCAATGATTGCCGCAGCTGGTCTTTATCATCTCTCCCTAGGTGAGCGGGCCAGTTGGAATGTAGACGCTACTCCCCGTTTGAATCTATCCCCACAATATGCCTGAATGGCTGGACCTTAGTCTCCGTCTGGAAGGCAATGAACTCTTTTTGCTATTAGTTCCAGTAACGGGCAGCCTAGTATATTATATCTACAGACGGACCTATCCGGCCCTTGCTCAAAAAGCGAGGTTGGGTTTAACTGTAGTGCGCGCTTTGGTGGTAAGCTTGCTATGTCTAATATTGGGAGAACCTATTTTAGGTCTGTGGAGCAAGGCGGTCCTCCGTCCTGCAATATTGCTTGTGATAGATACTAGTCCTAGTATGGCCATAAACAGACGCTTCGAACAATTGATAACCATACTGGAAGATGAGGAATTTAACTCGGCCTTAGAAGAGGTTGATGTACAGAGTTGGGGATTTGCCCATGAGGCCTACCCTCTTGCACTAGATACGCTTGCGGCTATCCAGTTGGGAGGGAAAGCCACGAATTTGTCCAGAGCTTTGAATAAAGGTTTTGAGCAATCGGCTGCACCAGATCTGCTTGAAGGGGTGTTAATTCTTTCAGACGGAGCCCATAATCTAGGAATGGATCCAGTGCGATTAGTACAAGATCTGGACGTGCCGTTATACGCTCTGGGCATCGGCGGTGAAGAATCACTTGCCGATATTCAGATTGTCGGGGCGGCAACAGAAGAAACGGGATATATTGGACAGCAACAGGCAATTGAGGGCAAACTGCGCCATTGGGGTTTTGCCGATACCGAAGTTGAGGTCCGATTGTACGAAGGCATGGAGGAAATCGCTCGCCAATACATTAGTTTATCCCAGGATGCGCTGGAACAACATTTCTCCTTCGCGGTTGTGCCGACCCGACCCGGTCCTCACATCTACCGACTCCAAGTCGAGGCGCAAGCAGGTGAGGTCGCACGTGATAACAACGAAGCCCTGGTTTTCACGCACATTGCTAAAGAGCGCATCCAGATTTTATTGGTAGCTAGCAGTCCAAGTCCGGATCTGGCCTTTATTAGGCGCAGTCTAGAGACTGATCCCCATATGGAGGTGAGTGTAGCTGTCCAACAGGATGAAGAAACATTCTACACTGGTATATCGCTTGTGGAGGATCAATTGCAGCGTCGAGATGTTGTCATCTTGCTCGATCCCGATGGGAAGTTAATGGAAGGCCGGGAAGGCGAGACCATTGTCGAAAATGTTCTTGCAGGAGCGGGATTACTGTTTATAGGCGGCCCCAAGGCCTTTGACGATTGGAATTCGCAGACAGCGATTGCCCAAGCCCTGCCATTGTATATAGAAACCGATGGAAAGGCGCTGACGGCTCGGGATGTGTCACTGCAGTCTAGCCAGGAGGGGAAACGACATCCGATCGTGCGTTTGCCTGTAGGGGGCGTAGATCCCTGGGCAGCACTGCCACCGTTGCCGGGGTACGTAGTAGCCGCGCGCAAGCGCCCAGGGGCTATGTCGTTAGTAGAGAGCGGCGATGCGGCGAGGGTGCCGCTCATTGCTGTTCATGCTTATGGCCAAGGCAAAGTTCTGGCCGCTCTAGCAACAGGTTTTTGGCGGCTCGACTTACTAAGCAGCGGTGTGGACGGTCGTTCTCAGACTATCCGAGAGTTTTGGCGCAATGCCGTCAAATGGCTGGCGTTGAGGGCGCCGGTGGGACGAGTGCGAGTCTCTACAGAACAGCACATCTACCGTGCGGGTGAAGAGGTTAGGTTTTCCGCCCAAGTTTTTGACGAATTGTTGCGTCCCCAGCCTGCTGCCCGAGTTCAGATCTCGTTGAATGGCCGAGAATTCCAGTTGCAGGACCGGGGAGATGGACATTACCGCGGTGGGTGGACGGGGCTTGAATCGGGTGAATATACCTATACTGCCCAAGCGTGGATTGACAACAATGTAATTGGTGCAGATACAGGCAATTTCATTATTGAACAGTATAGCGTTGAATCTCTAGATATGCGTTCCAATAATGCGTTGCTAGAAAAATTGGCCCATGTCAGCGGGGGACAATTTCGCCCACTTGAACAATGGCGCGAATTGCTACAGGCGCTGCCTCTGCAAAAACGCCTTATTGAAGAAAACCACGTCTTTCCCCTATGGGGGCAACGGTGGCTACTTGCAATAGTAGTCGCACTCTTGGCAACCGAGTGGTTTGTGCGCAAACGCAAGGGGCTGATTTGATATGGCGGTAGGGCATATTAGATGGTTATTCCTTGCCGTATGGTGCATAAGTAAAACCGTTTGCGCTCAAGTTGTGCTCAACGAGGTACTGTCCGATCCTCTGGGTTCGGAACACCACGACGAATACGTCGAATTGCTCAATATCAGCCAAACGCATGGAGTGGACCTGAGCGGTTGGCAACTCGGCGATGCAAACGAACTGGATGCGCTAGTGGATACAGGTATGGGAAGAATGCTCCAGCCTGGCCAATTTGCCGTGGTGCTGGACGGTAGCTATTTCGGCAATTCCACGACCTATACCGGATTGGCCGATGATGTCCTAGTGTTGCAGATTGCCGATCGGTCTTTCGGCCGTTCCGGTTGGTCAAACAGCAACCAGGAAGAAATTATCCTGCGCGATGCAACCGGGGATACGGTGGAAACGTTTCGCTATTGGCCGGAGAAACGACCAGGGTATTCCTGGGAGAAAATCGACCCAGCCGCCACCCAGTGGGAACTATCGCGGGTAGTGAACGGCACTCCCGGCCGCATTAATAGCGTCTACGAATTGCATCAATTTGAAGGTCGGGGTGTGGAGATCGAATTAATCCCCAATCCGTTCTCCAAGCAACTAACGCTCCACTTCAAACTGGCCGCCGCACCAGCTTTACTCACCGCGTGGATTTATGATGTGCAGGGCCAACGCGTGCGCAAATTGGCCACCTCGGCCGCAGTGGGACCGAGCGGCCGGGTATTGTGGGATGGGCGCGATCACGCGGGCCGTCCCGTGGACGCCGGCATGTATGTCGTTTTCCTAGAAGTGAGCACAGAAGGTGTTGTAGAACGTCTAAAAAAAGTGGTTGTGCGACAAGACTGAAGATTTAACCTTCCCCCTCCTCTCCCCTTCCTGTCCAATAACAATTTAATTGGAGCTGGCATGGCGGAATTTGTGAATAAATTTGTCGAAGGCAAGAAGGGTGCGCAGGCTTGTGCGGTATTGTTGCTGGCAGTCGCGATCTTTTTGGCTATTAGCCTCGCCTCGTATTCTCCGCGGGATTTTCCCAATGCGAGCCGCTCGCCGGCTGAAACGCTTAATTTCTGCGGGAGCGTTGGCGCTTATATCTCGTACAGCGCCTTTATGGGGGTGGGGTATGCCGCGTATATTTTGCCGATCTTGTCCTTTTTATGGGGTTGGAATCGGCTGCGTTACCAACCCCTGCTGCCGGCACTCTATCGCAGCGCTGGTTTGTTAGGCATGGCTCTGCTTTTTAGCATCAGTGCCGGCCTGCCCACCTATTCTTCCTATACAGCTTTTGTTTTGGGAGGTTGGTTAGGGACGCAAGTGAGCAATGTTGTCCTTATACCGTACGGTGGGCGCATTGGCTCGGCAATCCTCCTAGGAGCGTGTTTTATCGCTGCCTTGATATTGACGACAGACTTCGATCCGCGCTGGTTTTTGCGCGGCTTGCGGGGCAGTGCCGGATTTATCCGACGGGGCTTGGCTTGGATGGGTCGGGGACCTCAGTGGTTCGCAGCGTACAGAGAGAGGCGGAGAGAAGAGAGGGACGAGGAGGAAGAAGACGACGAGTTAGAGGAGGATGAGGGAACATTGCCGATAATCGAGAGTCCGCCTCTAGTACAGTCGAAGGCACCAAGTTTGGAAGAGCCTGTCCCACTCATCATAGAAGAACCTGTCAGCCCGCCCACCGCAGCGGTCAAGGCGCCACCTGAGAAGGTGCAGAATACGGTGCCGCAAACTAAAACCGATCTGGCGGTCAAGAAACCGCAGAAGAAGGCGGCACACGGCAAATATCGGCATCCAAGTTTGACGTTGTTACAGGAAGTACCCGACAGCCAGGGAGATGTCAACCAGGAGAAATTGCTCGGCAACGCACGCATTCTCGAGGATGCTCTGAGCAATTTCGACGTGGGCGGCAAAGTGGTTGAAGTCAGTCCTGGCCCGGTCGTTACGCGCTATGAAGTCGAACCTGCCCCGGGTGTCAAAGTGAACCGCATCGTCACTTTATCGGATGACCTGGCCCGGGTCATGAGCGCCCAAGGTATTCGCATCCAAGCACCCGTGCCCGGCAAGTCGGTGGTCGGTGTCGAAATCGCCAACGAGGAGCGTGAAACGGTGTATTTGCGCCAGATCCTCGAAAACAAAGTATTTCGCAAGGCGGATTCCAAATTAACTATGGCCCTGGGCAAGACGATTGCCGGTGATCCCTATGTCACCGATCTGGCCAAGATGCCGCACCTTTTAGTGGCCGGCGCTACAGGAGCGGGCAAGAGCGTGTGCATAAACTGCCTGATTGCCAGCATTCTCTTCAAAGCCTCGCCCGAAGAGGTGCGCTTTATCATGGTCGACCCCAAAGTGGTAGAATTGACCATGTACAATGATATTCCCCACCTCCTGGTGCCGGTTATCACCGAACCAAAAAAGGCTTCGGAGGCGCTCAAGTGGGCGGTGGCGGAGATGGAGGCGCGTTATCAGAAACTGGCCCGGTTAGGCGTGCGCAACTTGGCCGATTACAACGCCAAATTAGAAAAGGTCAACGCCGAAGCTCAGGAGGACGGAGTCGAACCAGAAAAATCTATACCCGCTATCGTCATCGTTATCGACGAATTCGCCGATCTCATGTTGACTGCACCGGCCGATGTGGAGACTTCGCTGATGAGCCTGGCGCAAAAATCGCGGGCAGTCGGAATCCACATTATTCTGGCGACGCAACGGCCTTCGGTCAATGTGATTACCGGCGTCATCAAAGCCAATTTTCCTTCGCGCATCGCCTTCCAGGTCGCCTCCAAGACCGACTCGCGTACGATTCTTGATATGAACGGCGCCGAGCGTCTGCTGGGACGCGGGGATATGCTATTCTTGCCCGGCGGTCAAGGTGAGCCGATCCGCGTCCACGGGGCCTTTATATCGGGCGAGGAAACTGAAGCGCAGGTAGAGGCGCTCAAAAACAGCAATTACCAGGCGGAGGAAGTTGCGATCTTTTCCGAACATACGGATATTAAAATGGAAGAAGCAGGACGCGACGATCTCTACGACGAAGCGGTGAATCTCGTCGTAGAATTTCAGCAGGCTTCCACTTCATTTCTGCAACGCCGTATGAAAATAGGCTATTCGCGGGCGGCACGCCTGATGGATGAACTGGAGAACAGCGGCCTAGTGGGCCCGGCCGAAGGTGCCAAGCCTCGGGCGATTTTGATTGAGCAGGAAGCAATAGAAGATATGGTGGAGGTGGGTGAGGAAGCCGCTTGAAGAGGAACGGGCGATAGAAAATGTATACGCTGAGAAAGCATTTTATTTATTTATTGGTGTGGTGCTGTACCTGTTTGCCGTTGTGTGCAGGCGCTATAACCGGCAGTGAAGTGATTACCAAAATGAGGGAGAGATTCGCCGACCACAAGAATTTCTCCGCCGCTTTTGAACGTCAGATTTATCTGGCTGTTCTTGACCAGGAGTTCAGCGCGCGCGGACGCATTGTGACGCGCAAACCCAGACAGTTTCGTATCGAAGTCGGCAACGATATCCTCATTGTTGCCGATGGCAAATCTATATGGCTCTATAATCGGCAGAACGAGCAGGCCATCGTCAGTACCTACGAGGGTGAGTTAAAGACACCGTGGGAGATTCTAATCGAATATAGTGACGCGTATGCGCCGTTAGCCGTGGAGGAGGTAGACTTAGACGGACGTTCCTGTTATTTGCTATCACTTGTGCCGCGCGTCCCCAAGGCTCAGGTCTCCCTGCTCAAAATTTGGGTGGACCGCAAGAAGTGGTATCTGCGGCGTCTGGAAGAGTTCAAGAATAACGAAGACAGGACGACCTACGTTCTCAAAGACCATCGTACAAATAAGAAGCTAGGAGATGATCTCTTCCGCCTCGAATTGCCCGAAGGAATAGATGTGATCGATCGGAGGATAGCGGAGCCGGCCAATGGGGGTTAACTGCGGACGTGTGGGGGTTGTGGTTCTTTATCTACTGTTCCTGATTCAGGGGTATGTGACGGCGGATGAACCCCGAGAACCATTTTGGATTTTTCTAACCGACAAAGCCAATGGGCAAAATGCACGTGTCATCTGGCAGGCCTCCAGTTTTTTACATAATGATGACGAATTGGATCTGCCCGTTGATCCGGCGTACATCGCCCGCATCGAGGCGGCCGGCCTCAAACTGCGCACCCATTCGCGCTGGCTCAATGCCATCAGCGTCGAAGCCACCTCACAAGAACGAGACTGGCTTGCAGAACAGACGTTTGTGCGTGACATACGCCCGGTAATGAAATTTCGTCGGACGCCGGTACCGGTGCCGGATGTAGCGATAGCGCAGAAAGCGATTGTACAGGAAGATTACGGCTTGGCATTCGAACAGCTCGCCCAAATAGAGGTGGTGCCGTTGCACAATAT
>Ga0114996_10000862_pt1 | contig 41821 bp, 32 predicted proteins | sample ArcticOcean_MG_C_4_FD_87039 | JGI IMG/M metagenome (GOLD analysis project Ga0114996, IMG submission 87039) | Marine microbial communities from western Arctic Ocean - ArcticOcean_MG_CB4_134 | ecosystem: Environmental > Aquatic > Marine > Oceanic | place: Arctic Ocean: Canada Basin | collected... | reverse complement strand
GTCGAACGCCCGCGGCTTCCGCAACTTTGCGAACTACCGCACCCGCATCCTGTTCTTCTGTGGAAAACTGAAACTCAAACCGTGCTGAAAACACCCATTAAAATCGGTGAAGAACCCGAAAAAAGTACCCGTCGGTATCACGAAAAGTCTTAAAATTCCCAAGATTTTCCAGACTCTCACGCAGAAACACGGAGGGTGACAGCGACGAAGAACGTTTTTAACGCGGGTCTCACGCCCCCCACACCGTCGCGACTGCATTGCCCGCCAAATCTCCAAATGCCAAAATGAACGCCAAGTATTCCAACCACTCAACGAGGCCAGCATGACGACGACTGAACTTGGCACTGTGGGGCGTCGATTGACATCCGGGGAACAGCAGCAGTATCGCGACGACGGCTACTTGACCGGGTTACCGCTGTTCGATGCGGCTGCCGTCAAGCAAATGCAGCGGCGGTTTGGTGAACTGTGCGAGTTATTGCCCGCCGACGTGGAGATGGGCCGCGTGAATTGCTGGCACAAAGCGAACCGTTGGATTGACCATGTGTGCCGAACGCCGGCTCTGCTCGATTACGTAGAAGACCTTGCCGGCCCGAATTTCTTTTTGTGGGGGGCGCAGTTTTTCTGCAAGTTTCCGGGCGACGGGACCATTGTTCCCTGGCATCAGGACGCACAGTATTGGCCGCTCTCGCCCCGCAAGGCGGTGACCGCCTGGATTGCATTGTTCGACACCGACCGCGAAAACGCCGCCATGCAGGTGGTGAAAGGAACACATCAAACCGGCGACGTCGAACACCGCACGTCGGACAACGAGAACTACATTCTCCCGGAAGAGATCGATTCGGCTGCCATCGATGCCAGCCGCGTTGTCTCGCTCGACATGCGGGCGGGGGAAATGTCGCTGCACGACGACGGCTTGATTCACGGCTCGGGAGCCAACGAATCCGATCGTGTCCGCGTCGGCCTCACGCTGCGGTTCTGCGCGACTGATGTCAAATGCGACCTGGACGTCTGGCCGTACTTTGAAGCATTCCTGGTCCGCGGCATCGATGAATTCCAGCATAACCCGCAAGGCAAGATTCCCACGCAAGACGGATTCCCCGTTACCAAATTCCAACACTCGTCGGAGTTTGATTGATCAGCGGTCGTGACAAATACATTCCGTCTTATACGAAACAAATCTCACAACTTCTTACTTGTGAGTCCCCCTGTAAGTGTGAACAATGAACGGGTCACGGCCTGCTCCCATTATATTCTATATATGTTGTTCGCTTCCAGGAGAGATCAATGGTGTTTGGTGTTGTGCGCTGTGTTTGTGTCTTCTTGCCAGTTTTGTTGCTCGTCGGTTGTGACATGGCGGCGGCTCCCGTCAAGCGGGCGAAAACGCCGCGACCGGTTACCGTTCTCGAATTACAGCGGACGGTTTCCCGGCCGACGAGTCAACTCACCGGTTCTATTGTCGCATGGAAAACCGAAAAGATGGGTTTTCAGGTTGCGGGTCGCGTCGAGTTGGCGTTGGAGCCGGGACAGAACATCCGCGGACGCACCGTTGATGAAAACGACAAACTGATCAGCGATGGAACAGTAGTCGCCAGGCTGGAAAGAGATCGCTTTGACTTAAAACTGGCGATTGCCAAAGCGCAGGAAAACACGGCCGTCGCAACGGCGAAGGCGAAGAGTGCCGAGCTAAAGGACTTCGTTCCGGCGCAGATAAAAGCAGCGCAGGCGTCGGTCACCGTGACGAAGACGGAATTCGACCGAGTCGCAAAGCTGTTCCAACGGGGCGCTGCCACTCAAGCAGAACTGGACCGGGCAAAGGCCAATCTCGACACCAAGCAGGCGGAATTCGATCAAGCCACTGCATCCAAGTCGGTCACAGAAGCCGAGTTGGCGTCGCTGGAGGCCCAGAAGGACGAGGCGGCTGAGAACGTCCTGCAGGCAAAGAAGGACCTGATCGATACGCAGTTGCGGTCACCGTTTCACGGTCAAATTGCCTAAGTGCATCAGATTCCCGGCGGCTACGTTCAGGCGGGCGAACCGGTTGTCACCATCCAGATGATGGACCCCATTTCGGTCGAGATTGCCGTCTCGGTCGAGACCGATGCACGGCTGAATTACAACGATATCGTCTTTGTCTTCCTACCGGGAAGTGACGAGCCGATGGAGGCAATGGTTTATGAAAAAGCGACCATTGCCGACCCTGCCACGCGAACATTCAAAGTCACACTGCTGATAAGAAACGAGCGGATTGAAGTGGGGCTGCCGGATGACGAACGCAATTCGACGACGCCGCGAGTCCGCATGTTGGTTCGGCTGTTTACCGAAACGCGCGACCGAGTTCCGCCGTATTACGTGAATGTCGATTCGTTGCATCACGATGCCGCGGGGTATTTTGTGTACCGCGTTACTAATGCCACACAATCCGACCGTAACGGTCTGACGGATTCGATACTTCGGTTGCAAAAAGTTCGTGTCACTCCGGGCGAGAAGCGACTCCCCTATCTGCAGGTTGCCACCATGCGGGAACTGACCGACTTGGGAGAATTGGACCCGAAACAGGATTTACTGGCGGGAACCTTCTTCGACCATGATGGCAACGAGATTCCCAACAAGGATGTTGCCGCGTTGCTGAGGAAATCCAATGACACGGTTCCCTACGTTCGTGAGCGTTGGCTGCTGCGGCCCGGCGACATCATGAGAGTCGATATCGACGCAGAAACTCCGGCACCGGGATTGTACGTTCCGTTGAACGTGATTCTCGAAGAGTCGGGAAAGACCTATGTGTTTGTCGCTGAAACGAAAGGCCAAACAACAAATGCCAAACGGGTTGAAGTGAACGTGATTGATGTTCTGGGAACAAAGCGACGAATCGAGGCAGCCGGAAAGACGCCCCTGAAGGCCGGAACGAGAATCGTCGCCGAAGGCGCGTTGTTTCTAACCGACGGCGAGGCGGTCACCGTTATCGAGCCAACGGGTGCTGAACGAACGGGGGCGAGCCGATGAGCCTGTCCGCTGCCGCCGTCAAATACCGCCCTATTGTCTTAACTTCCGTCACACTGCTGACGTTATGGGGAATTGTTTCGGTTCGGACAATGCCCCGCCGCGAAGATCCGGCCTACACCGTGCGGACCTGCGCGGTGACGACCGTCTGGCCCGGTGCGCCGACCGAAAAAGTTGAGGAACTGATCACAAAGCCGCTCGAAGATGCCTTCGACACCATCGACGAAGTGGACGTTGTTCGTTCGACGACGACCGCCGGCCTCTCGACAATCTACGTCGATGCCGAAGATCTGGTGACCCCGGAGCAGATTGACAACGTCTGGGACAAGGTCCGCGCCCGCGTTGCCCGGGTCGAAATGCCCGAACAGGGAATTACCCCCATCGTCAATGACGAGTTCGGCGACACCTACATCATTCTGCTCGCCGTCTATCAGCAACCGTTGCCCGGCGAAACGAGCATTCGTGAAGATCGCAAATACACGCTGAGGCAACTCGACGTTATCGCCGAAAAGATTAAGGACGAGTTGCGGTTACTGCCGGGCGTGGCCAAGTCGGAACAATACGGCGTCGTCGAGGAAGCCATTTACATCGAGACCGATTTGGGGACGTGGTCGCATTTAAACCTCACAACGAAGCAGTTGGAGAAACTCGTCGAAGCACGCAATATCGTCGCCGCCGGTGGTAGTCTCGACACCGATGTCGGGCGTTTTTCGGTCAAACCGGGTGGCGAGATCAACGCGGTTGAAGAGATGGGCTCGATCATCGCCGGCATGGTCGGCGAGGGAGAGGCCGCGCGGCCGGTGTACTTGAATGATCTCGGCCTGAAGATCATTCGTGATTACGAAGACCCCCGGCAGCTGATCTGTCGGTTTGGAGATGCCAAGACATCGCAACCGGCAGTCGTTGTCGCGCTGTCGATGAAGGCAGGCAAAAACATTATCGACATCTGCAATGCGGCCAAAGCTCGCATCAAGGAAATGCAGGAAACCGAGCAAAGCTTGCCGCCCGACATCGTGGTCACTCCCGTCTCCGATTAATCGGAGAACGTTGCCGCCAAAATCTGGCAGGTGGTCAGCAATGTCATCGGTGCGATCGTCATCGTCGTCATTGTCGTCTATCTCGTCGTCGGCTTTCGGTCGGCAGTGGTTATGGCAGCCAATATCCCGATTGTCGTGCTGGGTGCCGTCGCCCTCGTGACTCTGTTCGACGTCGAGTTGGAACAGATTTCGTTGGCGTCAATCATCATTGCGCTGGGGTTGTTGGTCGATAACGCGGTGCAGGTTTGCGATCAGTCGCGCACCAACCAAATTGCCGGGATGTCGCCGCTTGAGGCGACCATTAAGGGGTCAAGTCAGGTTTCATCGCCCATGTTAATGGGGACGGCGACGACGATTGCAGCATTCGCACCAATGCTCGTCGGGCTGATCGGCTCGAAGAAGGAATATGTTTACAGCCTGCCGGTAACGTTGTCGGTGACGCTGGCGATCAGCTGGATTCTGGCCATGACGTTCTGCACCATCCTCGCCGCAACGTTCATTCGCGCCCCAAAAGACCCAACAAAGCCCAGCGCGCCGCTGCCCTGGTTGATGGCGAAGTTGCAGGGGTTGCTTAGCGGCGGCAAGGCCGCAAATGAGTCGGATGACGGCGGTGATCTGATCGACAACATGTTCCGGGGAGCCGTCCGCGCCGCGATCAACGCCAAATTTCTCACCGTGGGAATCGCAATCGCGCTGCTGATGGGAACGTTCATGCTTCCGATCAGTTCGGAGTTCTTTCCGAAGGATGTTCGCGACCAATTCGCTATTGAAGTTCGGTTGCCGGAGAACGCATCCATCGAAGAGACAAATCTCGTCGCACAACAAGTCGAAGAAATTCTTCGACGACTCAGCCCCGCAACAGACCAGGAGGGGAACGCGATTGACCGGCTGCGCGCAATGCGGACGATGGTGGGCGGAGGCGGATCGCGTTGGTATTTGGGGTGGGACCCCGAACCCCGAAAACCAAATTACGCTGAAATTCTCGTTCGCACAACCAACGGTCTGTATACGCCGGAGATAGCAAAACGCGTGCGTGAAATCGCAGAAAATGGAGACAAGCAACTCGGTCTCAAACCCATTGTCGGTGCGCGAATTATCCCGATAGAGCTTTATCTGGGACCGTCGGCCGATCCGGTCGAGATTCGCGTTTTTGGGCCTGGGTTTGCCGACAAGGTGGCGTTGCGGAAATATGCCGACCGCGTCAAACAAATGGTGCGAGACAATCCCGGAACCTGGGATGTGAACGATTCGTGGGGTGTGCCGGGGTATCAGCTGCGTGTCGATGTTGATGAGGACCGGGCAAATCTGGCGGGTGTGACCAATGCGTCCATCGCCCGCACGCTGAATGCCTACTTCAGCGGCCATCGGCTCACAACGTTTCGCGAAGGCGACCACCTCGTTCCCGTGTATCTGCGATTGCAACAGAATCAGCGAGGCTCGCTGGAAGGACTCGACGGTGCGTTTGTCGAGGGGCTGTCGGGCAAGTTGCCGCTCGACTCAATCGCCACCGTCAAACCCCGCTGGGACACATCGACAATTGTCCGCCGCGATTTGAATCGCATGATCGAAGTCCGCAGTCAAGTTGAGGCGGGCGTTCGAGGCAACGACGTTGTCATGCAGATTCTGGCTTCGGACGAAATGAAGCAACTCAAAAAGGAACTGCCTGCTGGTTTCCGAATCGAGCCGGGCGGCGCACTGGAAGATTCGATGGAGGGAAAGGAACAGCTGGGGTACTCGCTGAGCCTCTCCCTGCTGTCGATCATCATGCTGCTGGTGATTCAGTACAACGGTATCGCCAAACCGATCATCATTCTCTCGACGCTGCCGTTGGCCCTCATCGGTGCGCTGCCCGGTTTGTATTTTACCGGCAACCCGTTGGGTTTCATGCCTCAGTTGGGCATTCTGGCGTTGTTCGGCATCGTGCTGAATACGGGCATCATCTTCATCGAATTCGCCGATATTCTCATCAAGGAAGCGGCGGAGAAGTCCGACGGCGCCGGTCCAATTTGTGGACTGTCACGCGATGAGTTTCGTTCGTGTCTGGTGAACGCAGCCAAACAGCGTTTGCTGCCGATTTTCCTGACGACCGCGACGACCATTGGCGGCTTATTGCCTTTGGCTCTTTCGGGCGGCCCGCTGTGGGAAGGGATGGCCTGGTGCATGATCTTCGGCTTGATGGTTGCCACTGTATTAACGCTGCTTGTTGTGCCGGCGCTCTATGCATTGTTCGTGGAAACGTTTGGGGTGCAGCCGGTTCAGGTTGAACGTTGATTGAACAATTGCTCGATCCCGCGGGACGCGGCCCGTCGGCTTTGCGGTGTTTGTCTCTAAAACGGCGTTGACTGGGCTGTTGATTGTCGGTGTACTATGTCCGCCCACATTGCATTCATTTGATCACCTCGTACGGAGTACCACATGAGCGATCAAGACAATACAGAGACGCGAACACCACAAGATTTTGAGTTCACGCGATACCATGTGAACCTCTCCGCTGCGACGTCGGACAAATCACAGATTCAATGCGAAGACCTGGACGATGTGCTGGGAGGAATCGCCCGCGGTTTCAAATTCCTGGAGCAGCATCCCGTTCGCGAGGCGTACGACGCCGACTCGTCGTTGTTGCTGACATTGGGTGTGCTCAGCGGCACAAAATTCATGACGGGACTGCGGACGTTCTTTCTGGCCTATTCGCCGCTCAAACGCTCGCTCAGCGGCCTCCCGTCGGCCATGTGGTCGGCCGGCAGTGGCAAATTCGGCACAAAGCTCCGCTATCTCGGCATCGACGAAATCGTGTTTACCGGTCGCAGTGAAAAGCCGGTGCTGCTGCACATCACACGCGACCCCGACAACCCCGAAGCGGAGACCGAATTCCGCTTTGAAGACGCATCATTCCTAACCGGCCGCCATGTCAACGACAAGATCCAGACGTTGAAAGAACGATTCGGAAAAAATGCCCATTACGCGGTGATTGGGCCATCCGGCGAGAACTATGAAACCGTCCGCTACGCCGCCATCGCGCTTTCGACTGAAAATCAACTCAAAAGTGGCGATCCCAAAGCGCGTTACTGCGGGCGCGGCGGTATGGGCGGCATTCTCGGCTCGAAAAACCTGCTGGCGATTGTGGCCGACACGAAAGACGGCATCGCGGCATCGGCTCCCAGCTTCAAAATTCTGAACAAGGAAGTCGCCACCGGTCCCGGCAGCGCGCGGTTCCGAGACAACGCCACCGATGGCGTCGGCGGAACGTGGGCCAATTATGTCGCCTTGAACGAACAACATGCGATGCCCGAGCGGAATTTCGCTCCGACCGGCACAGACGTTTCCGTCCCACTGTACCGCGTCAACGTTGAAGCAACCGGCAAGTACGTCATCAAAGATGAAGCGTGCTACCGCTGCGGGATCAAATGTCACAAGAACGTTTACGACGTCGACGAAGAAGGAAAAGCGGGGAAATTTCGAGGCAAACTCGACTTTGAACCGCTCAACCTGCTGTCATCCAACCTCGAAATTTACGACATCGATCAGGCGTGTACGTTGGTTGAACTTGTCGATGAATTGGCGCTCGATTCCATCTCGTGCGGCACCACGCTGAGCTATGCGATGGAATACAACGAACGGCACAAGGACGACGGCAAAGCGATGCCCGACGGACCGTTCTACGGAGATTTCCAGAGCGCGCTCAAGGCAATTACGGATATTGGCGAGGGCCGCTCGGAATTGCTCGGCCAGGGAACGTTGCGTCTTTCCGAAGCATTGGGCGAGACCGGCTATGCCATGCATTGCAAGGGCGTCGAAATGCCCGCCTACCTGCCGCAGACGAATCCTGGATACCCGTGGGCTCTTGCCGGCGGTCACATGTCGATGCGGACATTCCTTCTGTTATTATTCGAGCGCGAAACCGGAATGGATTACTGGGTCGATGCCATCACCAATCCCGATAAGGGCTTAACCCCACTCCGCGACGACATTCTCGGCGGCTGCAAGTTCGCCGCCTTGAACCACGATCAGATGGCCGAGGCCGTATCGGGACTCACCGGTTTGACTATCACCGCGGAAACGTTCCGACAATTGATCCTGCGTACGTTTTTGCGCGGCTATCGGCTGGAGAAATTACAGGGGTTCACTTCTGACGACTACAACCTGCCAGCCGAGTCGCACAACGAGTATCCTGAAATCGATCTGCCATACTTCAATACAACGGAGTTCTTCGGAGAACTCAAAGAACGCGTCATCAAGACGTTCGACGATTTGCTGGAGCAAGAGGATTTGGGTACTCAAACCGCCGCCCCGGTTGCGTAGCGCGGCACTGCCCATCGCTGGCGGTTAGCGGCCTCGAGATGGCCGCTAACCGCCAGACGCCAGAAACATAATCTCCAGTTCATCGTTCGGCGCGACCGCCCGTTCGGTCAGTTTCGCCGTCGGCACACTCGTTCCGTTGTGAAACACGATCAGGTGTGACAACAAACGCCCATCACGCCCCAGCAAACGCGGTCCCACATCGGGATGCCGTTCGATTAATTGCGCAACGATGCCGTCGAACGTCGCCGCTTCGACTTCCAACTCGTGCCGTCCGTTACAGAAGCGGCCAAGTTCGTCCGGGATCTTGATTCGAATGCTCATTGTGTAATTTCATTGTCGGTTAAAATCGGCACAAACTCCACAGCTTGTGCGCAGCCGAACGACGCGAACAGAATTTTTTTGAAACTCGAAATGGCTCTGTTTGACGGAGCTTTTCGCGGTTTGATAACGGGCCTCACTCGAACGCGCAAAAAATCTGTTTTTCACATTTGACACCGTCGCGTGGGTCGGTAGTATCGGCTCTGACTGAGTGAGTGTTTAACAAGAACGACACGGTCGTTGCCTCGGCCGAATCGTTCATCCCGTCTTGAATAACTAAGACTGCAAAGCGCCCCAACGACGCTTCCGCTGGACGTGGCAACGGATTGCTGCTGCGCTTCCCGCTGGATGATGGTGGCCGGTACACGCCGGTTGCGCTCAGGGTATGCAGTATAGGAATGGGGGGCACGATGCAACCCGCGACACCGGCGATGGTGCAGCCGAACGATCCGACCGAAGTCCATTTTTTCGAGCAGCTTCAGCGCACAGTCGGAGAGCGCAACTTCGACCACTGGTTCAATAAGAAAATTACGCTGGCATGCGATGGCGAGGAACTGAGCATTGGAGTGGGCAGTCCATTCCTGCTGACCTGGATGCAAAAGCAGTTTCAGCGCCCGTTGACTGAGGTGGCACAGTCGATTTACGGACCGGCGGTCTCCGTGCGGCTTCAGGTCGATTCCAGTCTGGTCCTCACCGAAAAATCCGGAACCAACGTGCCACCCAAGAAATCGAAAAAGAAGTCGCCGAAGACCGCCGAACGCCAGGTTGCACAGCGCACGACAGGTGGCCGCACACCGCAAAGCCGCCGCTTCGCCGATCTCGCCGAGTTTGTTCCAGGCAGTTCCAATGAGTTGGCGTTGACTGCGTCGCGACAGGTGTGCGAAGCACCCGGTGAGAAATTCAATCCGCTGTTTCTGCACGGGGGCGTCGGCATCGGCAAGACACACCTGCTGGAAGGCATCTATCGCAGTGTGCGACGCGAGTTTCCACAACTACAGGTGATGTATTTGACATCGGAAGCGTTCACCAACTTCTTTACGCAGGCGCTCCGCGAACACACGTTGCCCAGTTTTCGCCGCCGCTTTCGCAACGTCGATGTCCTGCTGGTCGATGATGTCGATTTCCTCGAATCGAAACGCGCGATTCAGGAAGAGTTCCTGCACACATTCAAACAGCTGGAGAGTCACGGACGGCAAATCGTGTTGACGTGCGACAGGCATCCGCGGCTGCTGACGAAAATGTCCGACGAACTCACCACTCGTTGTCTATCGGGACTCGTCTGTCGCATCGAGTCGCCACAGCTTGAGACACGCCGCAAAATCGTCAAACTCAAGGCGGGACGGTTAAAGGCGGAAATTACAACCGAGGCGTTGAACTTTATCGCCGAACGCTTCCGCAATAACGTTCGCGAATTGGAGGGTGCCCTGAACTGCCTTTCCACATATTCCCACATGACCGGCAAACGGGTCGGTGTTACGGTCGCGCGGCGGGTGTTGGCCGACCTCGAACGTGATTGCATTCGCGTGGTGCGAATGACCGACGTGGAACAGGCGGTGAGCCGCTTCTTTGGTGTTCCCACCGACGATTTGAGGTCGTCACGGCGACATCGCTCGGTGAGCCGTCCCCGCATGCTGGCAATGTTCCTCGCGCGCAAACTGACTCAAGCCGCCTATAGTGAAATTGGCCAGTATTTCGGCGGACGCAATCACAGCACGGTGATGTCCGCCGAACGCAACGTCAAAGGATGGCTGGAACAGGGAACGCCGATCGACGTTGCCTCTCAATCATGGCCCTTGGAAGAGGTCCTCGAAGCGCTCGAGCAGCAACTGATGGCCGGATAGAATTCCACCATTCGTCCAAACATTAAAGCCTGAAGCGCAAGCGAAGGATGATTCCAGAAAACTCCTTTGCTTGCGCTTCAGGCTTTGATTTGACTACCGGCTCGACGATCCCTGCGGATAGCTGTTGCCGGGGTTGAATTCGGACGCGGGCTGACGCTGCTCGGCACCATACGGGCGTGTGATGTTCTGGTCGCTGCCGCCTTCGCCCGACGGGTACTGCTGCCGTGTTGTCGGCCGTGAATCGTATCCACGGGGATCTGCTTGCCGGGGATCGAATTGAGTCTGTGGGACTTCTGGTTGCCTTGGGTTGGCTTGCGGAAACTGCTGCCCGTTCTCCTGCAGATAACGCTCGCTGGCTGCCCGCTGCGAATTCTGCTGCTGGTGCGATCGTTGCTGCAGTAACTGTCGAAACTGGTGCATTGTCGGCTGCTGATTATTCGCCCGATCGTCCTGTGGTGCAGCGATGTTGCCATTGGACGGATTGTAACTCCCACGTGGCTGCGAGACGGGCCGCGCCGCCGTACGGTATCGATCATCGCCGAAATTGGTCGGCTGGGTCGATTGGTTCTGTTGACCCGTGAATCTGTGATTTGGCTGACTCGCTGGTGCAGCTGAAAACTCGCGGCGGAGATCTACTGCATTTGAGTTCGACATGGGGTCAGATTCGAATCGTGGCGCAGAATCCTGGGGACGCTTAGCTGGCGGGAATGCCGGCTGACGGACCGCTCCGCTGCCTTCGTAGGTCACAGGAAAAACGCCGCCCGGACCGGCATTCAGCCCCATTAGCGCGGCCTGCTGCCGACGGTCGATTGTCGCTCCCGAACTTTGTTGGCGAACGTTCGTACCTTTTGCAGCGCGAGCGTCGAACTGTTGGTCGTTTGCCGGTGAAATGCCCCTTTGGCTATCTGAAAATGGATTGGTTGAATTATGAGATGACGGCCCAAAAGAATTACCAGGCAAACTGTTGGCAGGCGGGAAAGGAACGGCTTGTCCCCTCGGCGGAGCAGACTGCGACCGATTCGACGGGGGCCATTCTTCGAGTGTGTCAGCTGGACTGGACGGAATTTGACGAGAGTCGAACTGTTGTCCCGTCGGCTGTGCTGATTCCGATGAGAACGGGTTCGGCCGATTCAAGCCGGCAGGGTACTCGTTTTCCCGACTATTCCGAAGCGGTGGATTTTCGTTGTATCCACGATCAGAAAATGTATTCCGGTCAGATTGGACTGGATATCTTTCATCGGGAATCGGTCGAGCGCCGGGGCTGCGTTGCAACTCATTACGGCTGTCAAAGGTCGAAGATCGATTGGAAAGACCGTCAGCCGTCTGCACGCGACTGCCCGCCCCGCCGTTCTCCCACGGGGCGGGAACGGATGCTTGTGTCACCTCTGGCCGGTACGGCAAGTCCCGGCTGCCTGCAACGGGCGACTCTCTGAACGGGTTCTCTTCGCGTCCGCGAGGTCGTCCGTTGGGGAAGAGCTCGGCCATTTTCTCCTGAACTTTGCGTTCGGAGCCGGTTTGCCGAAACATGGCTAACGCCTCGTCATAATCTCCCGCGCGGGCATGCAGCAGCCCCAGGTTGTTCAGCACACGCAAGTGTGACGGATCGGCCTTCAACGCTTGCTGGAGATAGTACTTGCTTTCATCGGGCCGGTTTTGCAGCAGGAAAGAATAGCCCAGATCGCTGAGCAGATTCGGATCGTCCCGTTTGATTTTGAGGGCTGTGAGGTAATGTTCTTCGGCCGTGCGGAAGTCGTTTTCGCTGTCGGCAATGATGGCCAAACGGTGGTGGGCGAGTGCTTCTTTCGGATTGATGCCGAGTGCCTGCCGGTAGAACATCTTCGCCTTCTTGGTTTGCCCGTCTTTCTCGGCACGGTGACCGCGCCGCAAGACGTCGCGTAAGTCCCCGCTGCCTTGGCCGCCCTCGTCATCATTGGAGCCTCGACGACCGAATCGGCCGGACCGATTTGGTTTGTCGCCGGAAACCAACTGCACGTCATCAGCGGAATCTTTCCGTTGAGCGCGAGAGGACTTGTCGGCACCGAACTTGGAGCCCAGAGCCGTTTTCCACGGTCCCGACTGACAACCGGCCAACACCGCCAACAGAAGGGCGGCTGGAAGATAAATGCGAATTTTCATTTGAATAGCTCCTGGCTTTTCAGCAAGGAATGACTCGGTACGGCCTGAAACTGCGACCAGAAGGGAATCTCAATCCCACTCTGGCTGCCGAAGTATTGTGCCTGCAGACGACCGACCGAAATGATTGAAATGTTTGAATTGGTGTTCGCTGTACGCGGGAAAACATAGGTGCGAGCAGATATCGCTCGAATCACTGAATGGGGCGGGGACTATACGGTAAACGAACGAATGTGTCGATACGATCTTTGCGGTCGTTTCCGCTGTAATTTTGACTTTATCGGCAAGCCGATCTGAGAAACTGCGGATTAATCCTCCGGAAATCGGTGGTTTCGATGCCAACCGTATGTGGCGCGAAATCGGGGCAGCGGAAGAAAGAGTTCCACTTCTTTTTTATGCTGGTCGGATTTTTATGCTGGTCGGAGCCATACTTGCAAAATCACTCGCCGGGCCTCCCCCCGCATCAACAAGAGGAAATTCCAAAGCACCCCAAAGCCCCACTCAACCACAGTCGCGTCAGTACGCGCTGGTTGGCAAACGTTTGGCAGCTGTGATACCGTAGAGGTTGAGAAATTCGACGCGTATGTGAATACGTGTCATTCATCGAGCGATGAGGAGACAAACGAACCATGAAGCGAACCATTTTAACGGGCCTCTGCCTCGGGCTGGCCCTCACGCTGGGCGGAAACAGCCTGCAAGCAGGTGAAGTTAAGGAGTTGAAAGTGGGCGATATCGCACCCGAATTCAAACTGACCGGCAGCGATGGCAAGACCTACAAACTGTCACAATTCAAAGGGAAGCAGGCGGTCGTTGTCGCCTGGTACCCCAAAGCCTTCACCGGTGGCTGAACAAAGGAGTGCATTTCGTTCCGTGTGAACGGCAAAGCCCTGCGAAAATTCGACGTCGCCTTCTTTACCGCCAGCTGCGACACCGTTGAAGTGAACACCGCGTTCGCCAAATCGCTCGATCTCGATTACGCAATTCTCAGCGACCCCGGCAAAAAGGTCGCCGAAGCCTACGGAGTCGTCACGGCAGAACGGAAAGTTCCGTTTCGCTGGACGTACTACATTGGCAAAGACGGCAAGATTCTGTACATCGACAAAGACGTGAAGTCCGCTTCCCACGGTGCCGACTGCGCGAAGAAGCTCAAGGAACTGGGCATCGGTGAGAAGAAGGCAAAATAGAAGTCGTCGTTCTGAATTCTGAATCCCGGGGGAGACATCAGTGTCTCCCGGGATTTCTTTCTACGTGTGTTCCGCCATGCAAAAACCAGTTTTCATTTCGAGCCGACGCGCACTCTGGGCAGTGCTCCTGCTGTGGACGCTGGTTGTCCCGACTGCGGCCGACGAGATTCCATCGGGCCTGCAACCCGGCGCTGCGCCGCCACCTTTCAGCGTTTCCGATGTCACCGGACGGCACAAAGGGAAGCACCTTTGCTATCGCTGTCTGCATGGCAGCCGACCGGTTGTGGCGGTTTTTGCACGGCAGATCACTCCGCACCTTGCAAAACTTGCGAAACAACTCGGCAAAGAAGTTGCAGCAAACAAGAAGGTGCATTTGCAGGCATTTGTTGTTCTTTTGACCGACGACCGCGATTCGATTCAACCGCAACTTATTGAACTGAAACAGAAGCACAAAATCGAGCATGTACCGCTCACAGTGTTTGACGGCAGCGACGGTCCCAAAGACTTCAACATCGCCGGGGGCACCAAAACGTCCGTCATCATGTGGAACCGCAACACGGTCCGATTCAATCTCGCGATTGCTGCGGATCAACTCGACAAGAAAGTTATGGCGACAATCATCGAACGTGCCGGCCAACTTGCAAAGTAAGTACCGGGCGACCAGATGATTCCAATCGACGCCCTGGCATCGGATTTACGATTTCAGAATTCCTCAATCAATAGAGATTTCCACCATGATCAAGCACGCCATCTGCCTTTCGACACTGCTGACGACCGCGTTCGTTTTCTCCGCACTGGCCGTATCTCCCGCCGATGCCGGCGAGAAAGCCGACAAGCCTGCCATGGTGTATGAGCTGCGAACCTACACCACTCTCGAAGGGCGGCTGCCGGCGCTGCACGCGCGGTTTCGCGACCACACGCTGCAACTCTTCGGCAAGCACGGCATCACCAACGTGATGTATTGGACGCCCGTCGATAAGAAAAACACGCTGGTCTATCTCATCGCTCACGCCAGCCGCGAAGCAGCCGACAAGTCGTGGAAAGCATTTGGCAGCGATGCCGAGTGGAAGAAGGTCCGGGCGCAGTCGATGAAGGACGGAAAAATTCTCACCGGCGTGAAACGGCAATTCCTCACACCGACAAACTACTCCCCGACCAAGAGCGGCGGACTGGCGAGCCTGGTCAACGAAAAAGGAGTCGTGTTCGAGCTGCGAACATACACCACCAACGATGGCAAACTCGCCAATCTCCATGCCCGATTCAGCGACCACACGTTGAGCCTCTTCAAGAAGCACGGCATGACCAACCTCATCTACACCACGCCGATGGATGAGAAAACGGCATCGAACACCTTGGTCTACGTCATCGCCCACAAAAGCAGAGATGCAGCCAAGGAATCGTGGAAGGCATTTATCGGCGATCCCGATTGGAAAAAGGCCTATCGAAATTCCATCAAAGACGGCAAACTGGTCACCAAGGTGCAAAGCCAATACCTCAACGCGACCGACTATTCCCCGTCGAAGTAGCACGGGGTGCGAACAGTGACGGAGAACTGCCCCCTGCCCTCTTTTTCCTGGTCCACGGAAGATGAATTTCGCCCTGCTTGGCGATGATCCCGCTGTCATTCCCCTCGTCACAGCCATTGCTGCGCATCCGGGTCATCAGTTGACGCGGGCGTCGCTGGTTGGCGAGACGACGCTGTCGGCGCTGTCGCAGATCGTACCGGGGGTCGCGGTCGCCGACGGCTGGGAAGAGTGGGTTTCCAGCCCCGTTGTCGATACCGTGATTGTAGCGGGCGACGACGAAGCCGTTCTCGAAGCGGCACGAAAATTGGCGGCGGCCGGCCGTTCGCTGATGATCATTCCACTGGCCAGTCAGGGGCTCGCCTTCGTTTACGAACTCACGCTCATCCGCGACGACGCGCTCGTCGCGCTCTGCCCGGCATTCCTGCCGCGGTTCGAGCCTGCTGTTGTCGCCCTCAAAACATTGATCGAAGCGGGAGAACTCGGCCAGTTAATGCACCTGCAGTTTGAACGAACACAATCCTCGCCCGATGACACTGGATCGCCCCAGTTGGTTTCGCGATCGGAAATCGACGAAGTGCTGTTGCAGGATGTTGATCTGTTGCGATCGCTGGGCGGCAATTACAGCCGCGTCACTGCGGTCTATAGCGGCAAGGTGTCCGACAGGGTATCGATGGCGCAGGTGACACTCGCCGGCGAAGGCATGACGGAGGCTTCCTGGTCGCTGAAGACGACGCAACCGGGACCGCTATGGAAGCTGGTGGCCGTCGGCGAGCGGCGTACCGTGGTGTTGACCCGCGAAGACCCACTGACACCAGTTCAACTCGACGCCGACGCCATCGACGTTCCGCAGTTGCTGCCGCAATCCTCACGCGATCCCATCGTCAGTCTGCTGGAAAACTGCGCCGCGATGCAGGCGGGCGAACCGGCCACGCCCGATTGGACCGACTTAACTCAGGCATTTGAACTGGTCGATGCGGCACGGCGATCGGTCGTCCGCCGGAGAACAATCGATGTCTACTTCGAGACGGCTTCGGAACGCAGCGTTTTCAAGACGCAGATGACTGCCGTCGGCTGTGGGCTGCTGGTCCTGACGTTCTTCGCCGTTCTCGTTGTGCTGGTCATCGGCACGTTATTCAAACCGAACGACACGGTCATGCTGGTGTTGCGCGGCCTCGTATTTCTGCCGCTGGTGCTCTTCTTGTTACTGCAAGTGCTGCTGGTCGTCACACGAGCATCAACTGACGACGCGACCTCTCAAGCGAAAACCAACAGCGACGAGTGATGGCGGCAGCCCAACGGAACGCTGTCGTTATGCACCGCCGTGTGTAGCCAATCATTCTAACGCCCGTCGCCCGCTTTCTCCGCTTCTGCGGGATCGATCAAGCCGTCGCTGTCACTGTCGATTCGATCGAATATCTTCGACGATCCGAGAAACTCGCGCGGGCTAATGTCGTTATCGTGGTTGCGGTCCATCCGCAAGAACCATTTGGGGGGATTCCGCTCTTTGCGCGAAGCCTTTGCTCGTTTCACCTGCGGTATCCGCAACACGTCAGTCGAGTATTTTTCCTGCGCGCGGCTGAAGACAATGGTGATTCTGCCGTGACGCTCCTCAGGCTCGATTTCGCCATCGCCGTCTTCGTCGATCTTCAGTATTTGCTCCCGAGCCCCCCGCATCTCACGCAAACTGAGCCGTCGGTCACCATTGAGATCGACCAATTGGAAGAGCGTGGGAATCTCGGCGGCCGTTGTCACTTCCGCCTGACTCCACCTGACGGCATGCTCGCGTTGATAGTCCGCTTTGATTTCAGCAAACGTCACTTTTCCGTCACGGTTGGAATCCCAGCGGCCATAGGCCTGCGCTAAGGCAGTGTTGGCCAAAGCGTCGAGTTCCCCGCCCTCAAGAACGGCATTCTCGTCTTCGTCGCGGAGTGTCATTTCACGTTTTGCCAGATCATCGAAGTCCGGCGGCCTGCGGTTGACGACGCCGATCGCAAACCGCAACTTTGTCCCCGACAACATCAGTTCGGCAGCCTTTGCCGACGCCAGCCCGTTGTCGCTCGGTTTCTTCAGCCCCAGCGCAGGAGACGTCGAGATGATCTCGATTCCGCGTCCGACCTGATCGCGTTCCCCCAGAGACACCCGCACGGCAATTTGTGGCTTCGCGGTTTTGAATTGTGAAACGTCGTGTCGTTTGCCGTAGACGCGTTGCATTTGCGTTTCGATTGCGGCCACATCCACCGTCGGTCCCAGTTGATGCAGGACTCGCGGACCATCGGTAGGCGTGAGTTGCGGAGTTCCATTTCGGCCAAACGTGAACCGGCCCCTGTTATCACTTCTGACTAACGCGATCTCGCGCGATTCAAGCCAATCGTTGTTGTTTGTGTCGCGGCTTTTCAGGCGTTCCTCTGTATTTTCCAGTTCCGATTTCGACAACACACGATCAAGATTGAGGTCGAGAAGTTGATCGATTTCAAATTCGTCGCGTATTCTGTGAAACTCCTGCATGCGAAACGACGGCCCATCGCCTGCGGCTTCCATCAGCAGGCGTGCCTCGTTTCTTTCGACGGTGCCGTTACGATTTCGGTCGCACGATTTCACCAACTGGAAGCGCCGACCGGCGTTTCGTAGCCGCCACCCCAACCGGCCGAACGCCAAACGCGGGTTTTCGATCGCCTCTTCCCAGGTTCTCTTGCCGTCGCCGTTGCTGTCCGCCGCTTTGAACACTTCGTCGATTAACTGTTCCCGCACGATGTGAAAGGGGCGACCGCTAATCGCAATCTCCGCCTCGATCACCAGCGGGCCGGTCGGTGCCAGCAACAGCAATCGGACTTTTCCCTTCGAGAGATCGTCACCTGCACGAACGATATCGGCGACAGTCCCTTTATCGTCACCCGCTTCGACAGCGTTGGTGAAAGGAACGATCGAAGCGCAGCAAACGCAGACCAGCAGACTGGCATGGATCGACATCGATTCCCTCCATGTCGCGGGACAACTGAAAACACGACGCACGGGTCAATCGCATCAACTCGCCGGAACGCGTATCGCGCGTTGATCATAAATGGAACGAGTGTCAATTGTTAGTCGTAAACGCTCTGTGAGTGTGTCTTGTCAGCGCGTATGTTGTTGGTGCTGCTTTCACGGCCGGGCTGTGTTTATAATGCCTCAATGACATCCGCATTCCTCGACCGCGAAGAATATATCGAACAGGCCTACTTCTTTCGCACTTTTCGCGAGCGATTGGAAGACAGCCTCCCGTCGCAGGAAATTCTCGCCAGCATCGGCGAAGAAGTACTGGCAACAACCAAGCTACCGTTGGCGGTCGATTTTCTCAAAGGGGAAATCCTGCTGACCGGGCGGGTCAGCGACGGCATGGCACAGCTGCCACACTACTTCACACCGTTCCAAACGTTCGTCATGTCGATGGCGGAAGACGACAAGTCCCGTTTCGACCAGAAGATCGCCTTGCTCATTCTGGAGCGGGAATCACAATTCCGAGCCGAATCGTCCACGCCGGCCGGGCTGTTCATTTACCAGTTCGAATGCATTGCCCGCAACCGCCTGGGTTACGACAACGGCATGATCGCCATGGCCGACGACCCATCCTTCGATGACAATTGGCGCGACTGGATTCTGAAGGTACGGTTGCGACTCGGTGCCACCGACTTCACCGATTTGATTTATCTCCGCTCGCAACATTACGTGAACGAGTCCCGGCGGCGAACCGGCAACGACAGCTTTCAGCCGCCCTATCCCATTCTCTTTGCCGTACAGGAAGGGCGAATTGCCAAGGCCAATCGCGGCAAAGATCCGCTTTACATGTTCGCCGCATTGCAACGACAACTCGGGCATCCTTCGGTCCCTCGAGCCAAACGGGCAAGAAAGGGACCTCTATTTCATCCCGCTGTCGAAGAGCGATTCCAACGGCTGGAGCAACGAATGAAGCTCCTCGAATCGGAGGCAAGCGGCGGACTCGACCTCAGCCAATTCTATGTCAAACCCCCGGCGATACCGATTCGTAGTATGAATAAACGGCCGGACGAAGCAATTTGAAAATCGAAAGAAGTCGTGATGGCGAAGCAGAGAAAAAGAAGCGGCAAACCCAAACAAAAAAACAAAGGGGGAACCGGCAAACTCATTGGCCGCATTTCCCTCTACAGCGTGCTGGCAATTCTGCTCGTCGTGGGCGTGTGGGAATTTCGTGTCAAGAATGCAGCATCCGCAACCGGCCATGCCTGGCGAACGGCCTTGAAACAAACACCCGAACACGAGGACTTTCTGCAGTCGCAACTCGATCAATACATCAAAGGCATCCCAACGACAGAGACACGCACCCCCGGCGAGAAAGATGAAGCACTCGTCGTTTCAGTCGTAAGATATTCGTGGAATGGAATAATTCGCACATACGAAATTGATGTCGAAATGGCCCTCGGGAAAGACCGCTCGATCGAGACGATAACCGGCCCCTGACACGATGCATCCTTGACGAGCAGTGACCGCGCTGAAAAACTCGGCGACGACGTTTGCAAAAGGGACGTCAGCCCGGGAAGATCGTGCGATGACTGAAATCATCGACGGCCACCTTTACGACTATCCCAAGTATTACGATTTGGTTTACGGCTCCGACTGGAAAGCGGAGTTTCAGTTTCTCCAATCGTGCTTCGCGAAATTCTGCACACGGCCAGTCAAGCGGTTATTTGAACCGGCGTGCGGAACGGGCCGGCTGTTGATCCGTCTGGCGGAAGCCGGCTACGAGGTTCAAGGCAATGACTTGAACCTCGTAGCCGTGGAATTCTGCAATGCCAGATTCCAGCGCCGTAGTTTTTCATCCCCCGCCGTTGTCGGCGACATGGCGGAATTCCGCTTGGGCCGCAAGGTCGATGCTGCCTTCAATATGATTAACAGCTTCCGTCATCTACCCGATGAAGCGGCCGCCGAGAACCACCTGCGATGCGTGGCCCGCGCGCTGGTCAAAGGCGGGGTGTACCTGTTGGGACTGCATCTCACCCCCACCGGCTGCGACCGAGTGGATGAAGAAGAATGGGCCGCGAGACGCGGCAATTTGGCGGTCATTTCTTCCATGTGGTCGGCCGGCATCGACATGCGCCGCCGCAACGAACGCGTCGGCATGACATTCGACATCTACACCCCCACCCGGCATCAACGCATTGTCGATGAAATGAACTACCGCACCTACACAGCCCCGCAGATGAAACGGCTGTTGAAGAAAGTCGGCGAGTTCGAGGTCGTTGAAATGTTTGATTTCACCTACGACATGAACCAGCCGATACGTATCGATGATCGCACCGAAGACGTGGTGTTCGTGCTACGCCGGGCTTGAGTACAAGAGAGAAAACGACTCGTTCCCAAGCTCCAGCTTGGGAACGCCGGATGGCCAAATCGCGTGACCAGCGAGGGCGACGTTTCAAGCTGTTGCCGAAATCGTGCGAAGCGGAGCTTCGCGTCGGTGCGTTCCCAAGCCGGAGCTTGGGAACGAGGCAAATCGGAGCCTGAAGCGCAAGCGAAGGATGGTTCCAGGGCGATGCCAGCAAGCTCCTTCGCTTGCGCTTCAGGCTTAAATCAACTCTTCAGTCGGAATCGTTGCCTTCTGCAGTAGGCGGCAGAAGTTTACCGACGGCGGTCGCGATCATCTGTCGCCGCCCCACTAGTGTGCCGGTAGCCTTGTCGTAAATCGTCGTTTCCACTTTCAATACGCCATACGGCACTTCGGGGCAAAGCCACAATTCCGTGCGATAACGCAAAGTTCGTTTCTCACCCGGCGAACGGTAATCGACTTGTCCCGCCGCGTGACGGCAACGGAACGCATCGGGGCGAAGTTCGGTTTTCAAGTAACGCACCTTGCCGCGCCGATAACCGCTTTTTCGTAGCGTCGGTAACCCGTGCAGGAATGCATGCATCGACGTGAATCCTTGGGGCTGCGAGATTCTGGAATCTTTGTGGAGGAATGCCGCAGGTGGTTTTCCCGCTTGAAAGGCATCGACATCCAGACCGTAATAATCATCGACAATGGGATGAACAGCGTCCCCCTCGTAATTGCCTGCATCGAATTCGTTGACACGAACCAGTGCTGTGCGTGTACCATCGAAGGCCACTACCCTCCTTCCATGCAATCTCAGACGACTTTCCGTTCCATCAATTCCCATCGTGGCGAACTCAACCCAATAGTCTTCCCCTCCATTTGTTTCACTAGGCAACGTCGGAAACCACGTCATCAACGGCTTTTCGAACTCGGCGATTTCATCGCTGTAATCGATCCATCCCCAGTGAGTCATCAGCCGAAACAACCAGGGATGTTGCCACGGATTTGTTTGCGGGTAGGCGGCGGAGAAAACGGAAATGGCCAGCAAGCCGGTCGCGGCCATCTTTGTCCAGCGGCAATCCGCCCAGCGGTCGAGAACCGGAATGATCGCCAGCAGCCAGAACGGGATCAGCCAAATCATCCACCGTAGTCCCGAAGTGTTGCCGCCGTAGTTGTAGCTGCCCGTTCGCGACAGATAGAACGAAAGAACCACGACCGTCAGGATCAACCCCAGCCACAAGAACGGCCGCAAGGCATGTTCCCGCCAGCGGCGGATCTGAATCCAACCCGCCACCGACAACAGAAACACGGGCGACAACGACAGAATCCCGTGATGCCCAACGGTGCAATGCAACAGGTACGTGTACCACGGCTCGCGATTGGCATCGAGGCCCGACGGGTTCGACCAATAACTGGGTATGCCTTCATAAACGTAGTTGTACGGCCCTTTGCCGAAGAAGACATAGAAAGGACGCCAATCACCGCTGGCGATGTAAGTCGTCGCGAAGAACGCCGCCAACGGCAACAGCGCTGCCGGCACGAAGTACTTCCAGGTGGGACCTGCCGCCCTGAAGTGCAACAGCAAGAACATTGACACGCCGAAGATGGCCGCCGGCAATTCACTGGTACACGTCAACGCCGCAAAGAAACCCGCCAGCAGAAAATGCTGCGGCCGCCGCGAACCGTCGATCACAATCCGCAGCGCCGGATACAACGCAAACACGACACACACTGCAGCGACAGTGTGATTGTTCAACGTCACCATGAACGTCGTCAACAAGGTGCCAATCGAGGCCGTCAGCAAGATGAAATAACGTGTCGCATCGCGGCGGGCATAGCGTTCCACCACCGCCGCGATCACGACGAGCGCCGCGATCATCGGCAGCAGGTTGACGAGTAACAAAATCAATCGCGTGACAGATTCGGTCTGTTTGATCAGATTCCAGCCGGTCGTTTTCTTCACGCACCAGTACACGCCGGCAACAGCCGTCGGCAGCAGCGCCGGCTTGGTTGAGTAGAAATGCTCCTTGAAGCGCACCTTATCAATCGTGTCCCAACCGGGCTGCCCGATGATTCGATCGATGGTGTAGGTGTCACGCTCGACAATCGACCAGACGGTACACCACCGCGAGCGGTCGTTTGCGCTTTGTAACGGCCGGGCGTTGAGGATTGCCGACGCGATCAATGCAGCGGCGGCGGCAATGATAAACGCATAGACGGCGCGACGTCGGCGCGCAGCGTCGGCATCGCAGGTTGCGTCCGGTAATAGTTGTAATGACTCGGGCATGGCGGGTGAGGATCGGGCGCGACCACTGGTCGCGGCTTTACATTTCGATGACGGGTGCCATCTATTGTACGACGTTACAGGAGGTCGCGGAGCGAAAAATGGTGCTTGCCGAGTTTTCCGCCATAGTTGCCGGCCGTGACCATTGTGATATCGGGACATTGGCAGGCGGCATGCAGCCCGACGCGCATGGATTCGGCGACGCGTTCGGCCGAGAGGCCGTCGATCACAATTTCGTAAACGGCACCGGTTCTCGGTAGCAGTGACGTCTCGACTTGTGATGTCAGCGTCGGACAATAGGCGTCGTTCGTGCTGGCTTTCAGTTTCTTGTAACGCGAGCCGACTTTGCTGCCGCTGCGGACAATCCCCCCGGGGAATGGCAAAATCGTATCGGGGACTTCATTCATCGCCCGGACGGCGGATTCGGCGGCGTGCAGCGCGGCGGATTGATCGGCACCGCCGATAAGCAGGTTCCCGCCGGCGACGCCTTTGACCGTGCCAAATCGGTCTTCGCACACAAATTCACCGTCCATCACCGGCATTCGCCACAACCGGCGGTCGGCCACTTTCTTCGATGTTTGGAAGCCATCGCCAAAAAACCGCAACTGCCCACCGATCGAAATCTGCTTTTCGCGTTCGCAATCGTCGAGGCCGTTGTAACAGGCGGTCGTGGGACAGGTGAGAATGCATTGGCCGACCCGGTTCGCCACAGCCGATTGCAGTTTTTCCCGGCTGAAGGCGAACATGAGAACCGAGAGCGCCGGTCGACCATCGGGTGAATCATCGGCCGACACACTGCCTTCGATGGCCGCTTCCACGTCGCAGGCAATCACGCTGGTGGCGTTGCCACAGGCAAGCTGCGCGGCGGTCAAAGCCCAGCCTTCGGTGGCGGCCGAAATGATCAGCCGCGTGCCAACAATCGGAAAAGCCTCGGCAAACGTATCGACGATCGGCACGCCGTTCAATTCAAGTTCGGACATTAATAGTTTCAAGTTACCTTACGGCGGGACATATGAATCGCAGATACACAAAGGGTGCCACTGGCGTGTCGCCAGTGCAGCGCGGGAAACACTGGCAACACGCCAGTGGCACGCAACCCGGAGAAGCCAACAGCCGGGCTGCCTTTTCTCACTCAATAATGTTTCCGCTCAGTTTCTTAGCTTAAAGTTGAAGTTATTCTCACCTTGTTTAATCTGGGCGGTGAGCGTTGACGGGGCACGCTCGGCGCGCTTCGCCGGAACACCTTTTTTCAAAATTGTGACGGTATATTTTCCAGTCGAGATGCCAGCCTTCCCCTTGCCGCGCAGAGTGTATCGGCCATCCCGATCCGTGGTTCCAGTTGCGGTCGCACCTTTGTTGGTGTGGAACTCAATCGTCACGCCAGCGAACGGCCTACCGTTCAAAGTCACGATCCCGGATACCTTGGCATTGGCCGCCACCACAACTTTCTTCAACTGATACTTGCGCGGCTTCGGCTGATTGATCTCAAAAATCTGATCCTCAAGCTTGAGTGCGTCCTGCTCGTGCTTCTTGATTCTCTCTTCCTGGCCTTCCAGCCGTTTCGCGAGCGACGCCACTTGCTGCTTCAATTTGTCGTTTTCAGCAGACTCTTTCAACTGTCTTGCAAGACGCGAGTACTGCTGGAACGCCCGCCATTCGTTGCGTAGCGACTTCACCGGACCGGAGTTGCGTTGTTGGTTCAACTCGGCGACGGCAAGTGCCTGTTTGTACTGCGGCGTTTTAGTGTTTTCCTGCAGCTCAATGTGCCGTTCCAGTTGCAACGAAGAATACGTCCCCACCACGTCGCCATCGATACTCAATTCGTACCGTCCTGCCGACAAACCGTGAACTTCCAATGCTTCGCGGCTCATGCGATGTCCCATGTGCAGCAGCTTCGCACCAGATTGTGCATCTTCAGGAACAACAAACGGTAGGCCCTCGGCTTTCCAGGAAAACGTCACGCCATTTACGCCGCCGGTGAGTTCCGTCGCCTTGCCGCGTGCACCCTGCACCCGAAACTTGTCCTTGCCCTGCCGCGTGATGCGGATGTTGGAAAGCGGACTGCGGAGACCCATTTGATCGATGATGGAATAGGCCATCACAATTTGCCCCGGCGGATCGGGATGGACCGAATCGCGAATCATGGTGAAGTTCGGATCGGTCTTGCGCTGTTCGAGCGTGAGGTTGTTGAGCGGGCCGTACATATCGACAAAGCCGTAACCGTTATCAACGGCCACTTCCTGCAACCACGCGCCGTAATACGCCAGCACGGAGTTGTACAACGTCAGCGAGTCGGCCGGAATTTGGCGGTTCCGCATGCGGGCGGCACGTGAATCGAACATGGTCGGCGTCATCAACACTGGCGTCGCGCCAATTTTGCGGATGCGGGCAACCACTTCAGTCATGTCGCGGCGGTACGTTTGGAACGTCTCTTCATCGTACGGCTGATAGCGTCCGTCGTTCATTCCCAATAGCACCGTGACGTACTTCGGTTTGTAGGCGGTCACGTCACGGTCGAACCGCGCGAGCGCGTCCCAAGCCTTCGCCCCGCCGACGCCCGAGTTGTGAAACTTAAGCCGCATCGAGGGGTAACGTGTGTAGAAAAAGTCTTCAACGTACTGCGTGTACAAACACTGATGGGTAATGCTGTCGCCCAGAAAGACGATGCTGTCGCCCGATTTCAATTCCAGCTTGGCCGTCGGCGATTTGTACTGCGGCTCGGAAGCTGGCAGTGCCAAAGTGAATGTCAGCAAGCCAAACAGCACAGCCAATAATGTAATACGTGCTTTCATCGCGACAAACTCCCAAAAGAATGTGGTCGAACGCCCGTCCGGAACGCGTCCCAATGTAACAGATTTCAATCGCAAATGCGTCCAATGTTCGTAGTGACCGTATTCATGCGGTTCGATTGCTTCCTGCAGCATCGCCCTTGTTCAATTATGAAAGGGGCGATGAATCGGGTCACTACAAACCCTCTAACGACCATTGTGCGCGATCACAATATGCGGTACGACAACTGGTAGTGTTTACGATGATCTGCCTGCTCGTAGGGAGTCTGTTTGGATGAATCGAATTGTCGTTACCGGGGGCGCGGGTCGTCTGGGACGCCGGGTGATTTCCGATCTGATTGATCGGGATTACGAAGTTTCCGCCGTCGATATTGTCGCCGCAGACGATCTGGGCTGCCCGTTTCAGCAAATGGATTTGACCGACCGAGACGCGGTCTGCCGGGCACTCGAAGGTGCAGAGGCGGTGCTGCATTTGGGTGCGGTGCCGGGACCGACGGTTGCAGACGGGCCGGTGACTTTCCGCAACAACGTTCTGAGTACTTACAACGTGGTCGAAGTGGCCGCCGATTTCGGGCTGTCGAAAATCGTCTTCGCCTCGTCGCTGTTCACCATCGGCTGGGCAGAGGATGCGAACTGTTACTGGCCCAAATATGTTCCCGTGGATGAACAGCATCCGCTGACGCCCTTTGAAGCATACGGTCTGTCGAAAGTCATCGGCGAAGAAATCTGTGCCGCGGCCAGTCGCCGGACAGGCATTCCGACCGTCAGCCTGCGGATCACGAATATCATTCAGCCGGAGAAGTTTGCGGAACTTCCCTGGCCGGCACCAACGCGGTCCGACCCGGTCCGCTTCACACTCTGGCCTTATGTTGCGTTGGAAGACGCGGCGACCGCCTGCCGATTGGCGATCGAAACCGAAACGAAAGGCCACGAAGCGTTCTTCATCGCGGCCCGAGACAACCGGTTCGATTGTCCGATGCGCGACCTGCTGAGCGAATTTGCGCCGCAGGTTGAAATCCGTGGCGAGTTAGCAGGAACGGCAAGCGTGTTGAGCATCGAAAAGGCGCGGCGCATTCTCGGCTACGAGCCACAGCACGACTGGACGACGAGTTGAAACGGTCGTCCAAGGGATTCCATGAAGCGAGTTTGTCCTTTGCAGGGAAACCGACTCCCGGGTAATTGAAGCCCTAATCGCAAGTTTTTAAGTTGCGCACTCGGCTTGACGGGAGACAACAACCCCAAGTATTTAAGCCTGAAGCGCAAGCGAAGGAGCATGCTGGCATCGCCTTGGAATCATCCTTCGCTTGCGCTTCAGGCTTCAATGGATGAGACCTTTTCCTGCAGCCGTCAAACGCCGGGTCATTTCGGCGATGCCGTCGCGGTAAACGTCCAAGACGCGTTGGCGTTCCTGATCGTCGGCGAATTTTCCGTTTTTCCGAATTGAATCGACATTCGCTTTCATCTCGGCCAACAGTTGCCCGGCAACGGCGCGATCGAAATGACGGCGACCGTTGACTTCGACATTAACGGCGCTGGTGTGCGCGAATAATTCGCGGCCGAATTCGTTGCGGGCAACCGGCTCGGTTAGTGTGGGATCATCTTTGACGGGTGGCGGAGGCGTGCGAAGCGCCACCCAGCAAGGCCGATCGATGGGAATTTTTGAATCGATCTTCGCAATCACGTGTCCGCCGGCGCGCTCCGTCTTCGACTTCGCAACGACCTTGCCGTTGATCACAAGTTCGACGCGGCCAAAATCGACGCGGCCAACGGCCTCGCCGACGATGCGGATTGTTGTTGGTTTCTTAAGCGAAAGCGTCTCGCCAATACTCTTATCAGCCACCTTGAGCTTCAACAGTGGGCCGTTGGTAATGAATGACCGGCCGTTCGCCAGACCTTTCAGCCAATTCTTAACGGTGACGTCGCCTTTCATCTCGACGTAGACTCGCGAAAAGTCGTACATCAACCAGTCCGTACCAGTGGAAAACGGCACGTGGATTCCGGCGTTGAGGTACCGGTAATAGCTGGTTTTGAAGCTGCCGTGCGTGCCACCATCGAAAATGTTTTGTGCGTCGATGCGACCCGCCAACAAATTCGGGAGTTCTTCCATGCCCCAGTTATTGTGGCACCAGATGATGGTCGCGCCGTCGCGTCGCGCCGTTTCGATTCCGCGTGCCAACGGCAAGCCGTCGGTCCCCATTTTCATAATGCCCGGTCCGATACTGACCGGCTGAATCAACTTCTCGATGTCGAGCAGCATCACGTGGCCGTAACCTTGCCCGAAGCCGGCGAAGTTGTGCCGATGCTCTTCGCCGTTGCCGAAGACAACACCGGATTTTTTCGACAGCGACGCCAGATCGCCGTCGGTGTATTTGTTCGACGTGTATTCGCGGTCGGCGCCTGCACGTTCGAGATAAGAGAGAAACAGCAAATCCAATCCGTCGGCCTTGGGGATTTCCAACAGATAGCGGTCGCACATTTCGCGGGTGATCTTCTGCAGATGCAGATGGGTGTTGCCCGAATACGAACTGTGCTGCGACGCATCGACAAATTGCCGCAATGGCACGGTCAACGTTGCCTGATCCTTGTTTGTCAAATTAACGGTGACGGTCGCCTGTTCGGTTTCCAATCCCGAAAGGGCGGTGATTGTCAGCTTCTTCCGAGGCAGACGAACAACGGTTTGCTTCGGCAAGACCGACCAGCGCGAAATCGGCAGCGTTTCGTCCAATCCCTGCCCACGAGAAAGTAATCCAGCGACCGTCACCGCTTCGCCGTCCGCGTCTTCGATTCGAATCAGCCCGGAAATTTCCCGCTGGCTGTCGGCATCGATCAGCTTGAGCGTGACGGCACAATTCTCCGTCGCGCGATTCCCGGTGAGTACCAACAACCCAACAACAACGACACAAGTGATGGTGGCGGGAATGCGCATGCGGATGTCTCTCGATGAAATCAACGTTTCCGAAATACCCGCTTCTCATGGTAGAATCGCTCGGCGGCAGATACAACACGTGAGAGGATTGCATGTCGAGCAGGCGAGTCGGACCAGAACTTGTCCGAAAACCCGGTTGCGGTTGTTCAGGACACTTCCAAGCAAATGTCCGTGTAACCCGTCAGAGGATTTTCGGACCACTTGAAGTAGTGCGAAGGGAATCTCATGACGACATCAGCCAGCGATCTCCAACAGAAGCAACTTGAGCAGGCCGAAGAGTTGCTCTTCTCGGGGCCGCAGCGAACAGGGTTTGCGAAGGAACTGTATTTCGGACGCTTTCGTGCCGACTCCATTCTGCCCTATCCATCACTCACCGAGGCAGAACAGTCGCGCGGCGACGAAGCGGTTGCTACAGTCCGAAAGTTTTGCGATGAACACATCGATCCGGAACGCATCGACCGCGAGGCCGATATTCCGAGGGAAGTGATCCACGGTCTGGGTAATGTTGGCGTGCTGGGCATGACCGTTTCGCCCGAACATGGCGGACGCGGGCTTTCACAGCAAAACTATTGCCGCGTGATGGAGGTCATCGGCGGGCATTGCGCCGCGACGGCGGTCTTCGTCAATGCGCATCATTCCATTGGGTTGCGGGCGTTGGAACTGTTCGGCACGAAGGAGCAGCAACAGCGCTGGATGGGTCCGTTGGTCACCGGCGAGCAGATCGCCGCTTTTGCGCTCACCGAAAAGGAAGCCGGCTCGGATGCCTCGAATGTGCAGACCCGCGCCGAGCCGACGGAAGATGGTACCGGTTTTGTTCTCAACGGCACCAAGCAATATATCACCAACGCCGCCATCGCGCAGGTGCTGACCGTGATGGCGCGCACGCCGGACGAGAAGGAACCGGACGGAAAGATCACCGCGTTTCTCGTAACGCCCGACATGCCCGGCTTTGAAGTCGTCGAAGCGCGGATGGAGAAATGCGGTATTCGTGGCACAGCGACCGGAAAACTCGCTTTCAACAATATGGTCGTCCCCCGCGAGAACGTACTCGGGGAGATCGGTAAGGGGCTACGACTAGCGCTCACCGTGCTCGATTTCGGCCGGACCACTTTTGGTGCCAGCTGCACCGGTGCCGCAAAGTTCTGCATTGAACATGCCGTCGAGCGAGCGAACACGCGCCGGCAGTTCGGCCGCTCGCTGGGCGAGTTTGAACTGGTCAAACAGAAGATCGCCCACGCGGCCGCCGACACCTTTGCGATGGAGTGCGCGACGTATCATACGGCCGCGCTCATCGATAGCGGGGCCGAAGATTACATGCTGGAAACAGCAATGCTCAAAGTCTTCGCCAGCGATGCCCTCTGGCGAATTGTGAACGACACGCTGCAGATTTGGGGTGGAGCCGGCTACTTCTCCGACGAACCATTCGAACGCATGATGCGCGACGCGCGGATCAATTTGATTGGCGAAGGAGCCAATGACGTGCTGCGATCGTTCATCGCGATGGTCGGACTACGCAACGTTGGCAAGGAGTTGGAGTCGGTGCAGAAGAAACCGTGGTCGGCATTGAAGCTGTGGCGATCAACGCCACCGATTCCCGTCGTCTCCTCGACGAAAACGCGGCTTTCAACGCACGCCCAGTTACAATCGACGGCCCGGCTGTTGGGTGGGCAGATTGGCAAGTTCGGACGAGTCTGCCGCAATTCTTTGATCCGGCATCGGGAAGGAATTCTTGAAATGCAGTGCGTGCAGGCGCGGTTGGCCGATGTCGCCACCGAATTATTTGCTGCCAGTTGTGTCTACGCCCGACTGAATTCCCTCGCGACTGCGACCAATGTCGATGAGCAGACAGCGGCCCGCGACATGCAAACCGGCCTGTTCTACATCAAAGCGGCCCACCGGCGCAACGCATTGCGACTGAAGGAACTGAACTCCAACGATGATGGCGAGCAACTGCGGACGGCCGACCTGTGGCTGAAATGAAAGCCAGGAAGTTACGAACGTCCAACTTTGAACTTCCAACACCGAACATTCAACATCCACCTGCCTGGAACCGACAGCTATGACTCAACAACATAACACCGCGTTTCAAATGTCCGCATCGAACATTCGGTATGGACAGGGCGTGACTCGTGAAGTGGGCATGGACTTGCTCGATTTAGGCGTGCGGCGAACGTTGGTGGTGATCGATCCTGCGTTGCGTTCATTGCCTGTTGGCGAGACGGTGCTGGCATCGTTGAAAGAAAACGGTGTGCCGCACGATGTTTTCGACGAGGTGAACGTCGAGCCGACCGACAGTAGTTTTCAACGGGCGGCTGAAGTTGCGGTCGCGGGCCAATTCGACTCGTTTGTCGCGGTCGGCGGCGGCAGCGCCATCGACACCGCCAAGGCGGCGAATCTGTATTCGACGCATCCGGCCGACTTTCTCGATTACGTGAACGCCCCCATTGGTAAGGGGAAGCCGGCTCCCGCGCCATTGAAACCGTTGATCGCCGTGCCGACGACCGCCGGGACTGGCAGCGAGACGACTGGCGTCGCGATCTTCGACTACGTTGAAAAGAAGGCCAAGACCGGCATCGCCCACCGTTATCTCAAGCCGACGCTGGGCATCATCGATCCCGACAACACCCGCACGCTGCCGGCGGCCGTCGCGGCGGCGACCGGTTTGGATGTTTTGAGCCACGCGCTCGAATCGTACACGGCCATCCCGTACACATCGCGACCAAAGCCGGCGCGGCCGTTGGAGCGGCCGGCTTATCAGGGATGTAATCCCATCAGCGACATCTGGGCGATACGCGCGCTGGAAATGGTTGCTGAGTTTTTGCCGCGGGCGTATGCCGACACCACCGACGATGAAGCACGCGGCAGCATGCTGTTGGCGGCGGCGATTGCCGGCATCGGTTTCGGAAACGCCGGCGTTCATTTACCGCACGGCATGTCGTACCCCGTGGCCGGCATGGTTCGCGATTATTACCCGCCGGGTTACGACGTCGATCATCCAATCGTCCCGCACGGCATATCGGTCATCTTACACACGCCCGCCGTTGTGAGATTTACGGCGCCGGCTTGTGCAGCGCGTCACCTGCGGGCGGCCGAAGCGCTTGGAGCCGATGTCGCCGATGCCTCACCGGACGATGCCGGAGAAGTTCTCGCCAACTGCGTGATTGGTTTCATGCGACAACTGGGAATGCCGAACGGCCTCGGTGCGCTGGGATACGGCGAAGAGGATATCCCCGCACTGGTGGAGGGAACGCTGCCGCAGCACCGCGTGACCAAGCTCTCCCCACGTCCGGCGGAAGCAGAGGAGCTAACGGCGTTGTTTCGCGATTCGATGAAGATCTGGTGAAACTGCGCTACTGCTTTACGGAGGTGCCGCTGGCGTGTCGCCAGTGGCACCCACACTACTGCACGTCGAAGGCGTGTTCTCGACCGACTTCATGACCGCAGTACAGACACTTTTCGTGCCGTCGGTGCAGGTGCCGATTGCATTGCGGGCATTGACGCTGGCTTCTGCCCATTTTTCCATCGAGCGTTCCGTCACGGAGATCGATTTCCATCACCTTCTCTTCGATGTCCTGCCCGGTGAGACTCGTTTTTTCGCTGACGAGTTCCCACATGGCCTGACACAAAAGGGAGAGGCGATCGATGTTGCCCTGCATCACTCGAATCTCATCTCCGACGTTGGCTGCCTTTGCCTCAGCCCTGGCACCGGCTGCTCGGGCACCGGTGTCGGGACGGCTCATGGACCAATGCAGAGACATCATGCCCCCTCTTCTTGCAGTCGGATGGCGATCTTAGAATTTGTGCAGTTTGGCTGAAACGGAGAAGCAACCCCTCGGAATTGCAGCCTGAAGCGCGAGCGAAGGATGATTTCAGGGTGATGCCAGCAAGCTCCTTCGCTTGCGCTTCAGGCTTCAATAAACAGGAGATCCTAGCCCTTTCTCCAACTTAAGCACTGAACTGTGCAACTTCACAGATGGCTGCTACAGCCAGCGTGAAAGCAGCAACAGGATGACGAGTACGATCGCCATGAAGACGACGATTGTTACGAAGAGCCGCCCGGCGCGTTGCAGAATGCGTTCGGTGAGTTCGTAACGGCTGGCGCTGTAGACCAGGCTGATCACCGCCGCCAACGGAAACAAATACCAGAGTACGTTGACCTGCACGGTCATCAGTGGAAACATCGTCGAGTCTCTTTCGGCGGGTTCTTTAGTTAGACGACCGGTTCTTCGGCAGCGGCTGCTTTATCGGCCGGCGGCGCGACTTCTTCCGTCTGAGTTGGGGCAGCGGCTTCACCGGGCGAGTCTTTCTTCTCTTGGTCGGTCGATTCTTCTTCGTCACCGTACCCGTAGGCCGGACCTTCGAATGCGTCCCACACGGCAAGAATATTCAGCAGTCCTGCGATCCAGGTGAAGATCTTGGCCAGTTCAAAGAACTTGCCCAATTCTCCGCTCAAATCCTCTTGGTCTTTGCTTTGCAGGGGAGCGGCAAAATGATTCACAAAACTCCGCGGAATGACACCCCGAATCCAGCCGTCCCGGTTTCCATCGGCATCAACAACGTCGGACTGGATTCCACGCCCTGCTCCTGGAGCCACTTTGAGGCCGATATCAATTTGGTACGCCAGGTTCAATTCAAGTGGTTGAGTTTGGCCGTTCTCTGAAACGGCTTTCCCGGTGAATTTGCCGCGGACTTCCTGACCGAAATCGCCAGCATGCGAAGCCAGTTCAATCCGGCCGACGATTTCCTCCACTTCGTCTTCGGATTTGACCAGGACGCCATGGAATTCGGCCGACAACGGCAATCCAGATTCTGCATCGCCCTCGTTTTGCTTCGCGTAACGCTTCGCCTGCACGTAGGCTGGAATTGCGAACATGCCGACACCGGCCTGTGCGAAGAAGGCGATATTCCGGTTGCCCGCATCCATCCGATAATAGACGGCCTTCCATTGCGACATGTACAGCCCGGCCAGATACGTGCCGAGAATGCAGACCAGATACAGCATTCCCTTGAACATCCGCCCCTGATACAGATGCCCCGCGCCGGGTACCAGATAGGCCAGAACCGCTGCGAGATACTGATTCTTGATTGGAATCCTGGGGTCGGCCATTTTGCCCTGTAGGCTGGAGGGGTTTGAAGCGGTGCGTGCCTTCGGTCATTCGCAACGTGAAGCGAAATATTGGCCGCAATCGGCGACCGCAGGCCCGATTTGTGACATTCACTGATCGATCCGATCCATTGTAGGAATTGGGATCATCCAAGGCCAGTCCAGCTGAAACAAGCGAAGAACGGCGTGTCGGTCGCCCTCCGCTCTGGCGGCGGGATGCGACCTCGTTCCCACGGTCCTCCGTGGGAACGCCAGTCTTCGACGCTCTGCGTCGCGAAGTCTGCACGACGATGAACAACCAAGAACAAGACGGGACGCAGAGCGTCCGAGAAGTGCGTTCCCACGCAGAGCGTGGGAACGAGAGAAAACACAAAAAACGCCCGGCTTGTACGAAGTGACAAGCCGGGCGAATTGACGTTTCATTCTTTCACAACGCAGGTGCTGTTCGCGTTATGTGTCCTGCTTCAGGCCGATGTTGACGTACGTGTGCACGTGCGGCGCTCCGCGGAAGTGCCACACGAAACTCGGGCCTTCCACACGCCAGATGTCCCAGGTCTTATCGCCCTTGATATCGCCTTCCTGGTAGAAGGCCAAATGCAATTTGTCGAGTCCGCCGCCCTGCTTCAGAATCGCGAGAGACTCGTCAACATCTTCCTTGCGGTACGGAGCGAGAATAACCTTGATCGACTTTTCGACCAATTCCTTCTGATCGGATGACATTCCACCGACTGCAATGCCGGGGAACCGCTTCCGATCACCCTGAAGGGGGACACGCCCTTCCGGGGGAGCTTTGGGCAGCAGCGCATCTTCACGCTGCTTGGTATCGAGCGCGGAGAAGACCTCGTTGGCCTGCTTCGTCTGATAGTGAAACAGGTTCTTCTCAGGATTGCCCTGGCCGTGGCCATACACAATCGGACCTCCGAATGCCATATTCTTAACGCTGTCGCCGTCGGCTCGCAATGTGAGATGGCGACCGGTCAGAACCAGTTCGAAGTTGCCGTCCCCGGGTGTACCAAACACGGCGACGGCGTAGCCTCCAAATCCTTCTCGGCTGTCTTCCTTCATCTGCTGTTTGAAACGCCCGTAGCCATCTTCGCTTGTGACATCTTTGACGATCTGATCGATCAGTTCCCGCTGCGAGTCTTCGTAGAATCCGCTGCCGATTGTCTTATCGACGATTCGCCAATTCGGATTCAGCGTCTTTCGCTTTTGATGATCGAAGCCAAAACAGACGGCCTTTTTCTGATCGGCACTCAGCGTTTCGTAGAACTTCTTGACGGTGGTTTCCGCCTTGCTCTTCGATGTCGGCGCGGCGTGTGCCGTACCTGGAGTGACAAACAGCGGAATGGCGCCGGCGGCGGCGGCCGCTCCACCAACGGCTTTGACGAAATCGCGGCGGGAAAAGCTGTCGCTGCAATCCGGGCAATCAACTCGCGTTGATTCAGTCATGATCGAAAACTCCGTTGAGAAAGGTGAGGCGGCGAATGGTGCAAACATCAATTATCCTACATGCATGAACTGCAATTCGCAACAAAAGTGTGACACTGCGGTCGCCTTTGACCGCCTTCATGCGTCTGCGTTATACTATATACTTGCACGATGACGCATCGATCCGTGTTCGTCGCGTTCCAGCCTTCGCCAACTCCCACGGCAATTTACGGCACGCAGAATTCTCATCAGGACGATTTCATGCAAGTGATTCAACCAACCTTCGTGGTTGTTTTCTGTTACGCATCCGTGCTGACTCTGGCAGCACAGGCTGCCGATCAACCGAAGAAACCGCCGATCTTTGAAACCGATATCCTGCCGATTTTCAAAGCAAAGTGCGCCAACTGTCACAATCCTCGCGCAAAGAAGGCTGAACTGGATTTAACAACACTCGATGCCGTCGCAAAAGGAGGCGAGTCGGGCGAACTGATCATCGGCGGCAAACCCGATGACAGCCTGCTGTATGAGATGATCCACGAAGGCCTGATGCCGCCGGAAGATTCCAAGAAGTCGCTCACAAAAGCGGAGATCGAAACACTCCATCGCTGGATTCAAACCGGCGCGAAATCGAAAAACGGCGATGCGTTGTCGAAAGCCGATCTGGTGACGCAACACGACATAATCCCGCTGATGAATTTGCGGTGCACGGTCTGCCACGGATTGCGAAAGCAGGAAGCGGGATTGGATTTGCGATCCAGGTCGTCGATGCTCAAGGGAGGCAAATCGGGGCCGGCTATCGTGCTGGGCAAACCCGAAAAGAGTCTAATTCTGAAACGGATTCACGCGGCGGAAATGCCTCCACGAAAACTGCTGGTGCGGTTTGGAATTCGGCCAATGAACTCGGCCGAAATTGCCGTGCTGACAAACTGGATTGCGGCGGACGGCCCGGAAGTCGAAATACAGCCCGATGTCGCCACGACCGATCCCGACCCGTTGGTGACCGACGAGGACCGCAAGTTCTGGGCGTTTCAGACGCCGATTCGACCAAACGTTCCCCGCGTCAACAATCAGGCCCGCGTCCGCAACCCGCTCGATGCCTTTCTGCTGCAGAAACTGGAAGGACAGCAACTCTCCTATTCTCCCGAAGCAGACAAGCTGACGCTGATTCGCCGAGTCGCTTTCGACCTGACCGGCTTGGCCCCCGATTGGAAAGATGTCGAAACGTTTCTCGCCGATGATTCGCCGCGGGCTTACGAGGCGATGGTTGACCGCTATCTTGCATCGAAACGGTACGGCGAGCGGTGGGGACAGTACTGGCTCGACTTGGCCGGCTACGCCGACTCGGAAGGCAAACGCAGTGCCGACCCCATTCGACCCCACGCGTGGCGGTATCGCGATTACGTCATTCGCGCCTTCAACGCCGACAAACCGTACGACCGTTTTCTGCTCGAACAGATCGCCGGGGACGAATTGGCGGACTACGAACAGGCGGCCGAAGTCACACCACAGATGTACGACAATCTGGTGGCAACCGCCTTTCTGCGAATGGCCCCGGACGGAACCGGTTCGGACATCGTCGATACGGCCGTCGAGCGAATGGAAGTCATCGCCGACGAATTGAATATTTTCTCGGCAGGCATTCTCGGGCTGACGATGAAATGCTCCCAGTGTCATTCACACAAGTACGATCCGATTCCGCAACGCGACTACTACCGACTGATGGCCGTCTTCAAAGGTGCCTACGACGAACACGACTGGCTGAAACCGTCCTTCGTGCCGGGACAAACCAAGAACGCCAAAGCGGGGCGCGTGTTGGCACATGTCTCGGCCGATGAACTCACGAAGTGGCAAGCGGATAAACTTCAACATGAACAGCGAGTCACCGACGCACAACAAAAACTGAAACAGTTGCGAATACAGCTGATCGAAAAACTCCGCAGTGAACGGATCGCGAAACTTCCTGTCGAGATTCAGGAGAAAGTTAAGCTGTTTCTCAACACGCCGAAGCCAAAACGGACGGACGAACAGAAACAACTGGCCGCGAAATATGAAGTCAACCTGAAGTTTGACGACAAGAAACTGAGCAAGGCGGATTCCGGCTTCAAGAAACTGGCAGCCGCGACTGCCAAGCAGGTGAAAGAACTGCAGGCTAAAGCACCGACTCAGCCGCAGATTCGGGCGTTGTGGGATCGCGGCGTTCCCTCGCCGACCTACATCTATCGCCGTGGCGACGTGACCAACCCCGACCGTCTGGTTGGGCCGGGAGTTCCCGCCGTGTTGACCGACGGGAAAACGCCGTTTGACGTTCAGCCACCGTGGCCCGGTGCGAACAAGAGCGGACGACGATTGGCGCTGGCCCGCTGGTTGATTGAACCGAATCATCCGTTGACCGCCCGCGTGATGGTCAACCGCATCTGGAAGTTCCATTTTGGCCGGGGGATTGTGAAGTCGCTCGGCAACTTCGGCCACACCGGCAGCCGACCAACGCAACCGGAACTGCTCGACTGGCTGGCTCGCGAATTCATCGACCGCGAGTGGAGCATCAAACAAATGCACCGGCTGATGATGACCTCGTCGGCATACCGACAGTCATCACAGTTGACCGACAAGCTCGCGGAACTCGACCCGGAAAATGCACTGTTGTCGCGCATGCCGCTGCGACGAATGGAAGCCGAAGTTGTTCGCGACAGCGTGCTGTTGGTTGCAGGCCGGTTAGACGAGACCCGGTTCGGCCAACCCGATCCGGTCAGCGTTCGCCCCGACGGTTTGGTCACTTCAACCGAAGGCAAACAGGGCTGGCGACGTTCGATTTACGTTCAACATCGCCGCAAGGAAATGCCGACGATTCTGGAAAACTTCGACCTGCCGCAAATGATTCCCAACTGTGTTGAGCGTCCCAACGCGACCGTCGCATCACAGGCGCTGCATTTATTGAACGACAGCATGATCCTCAAACTGACCGGTCAATTTGCCGAGCGAGTGCAGACCGAAGCGGGTCCCGATCCGTATCGGCAAATCGAACACGCCTACCAAATCGCCCTCAGCCGCCCACCGACCGACGAAGAAAAGCAAATCAGCCTCGAAACACTGGCAGCGCTCACCAAACGCTGGAAAGCCGAACTGGGCAGCGAAGCAGACAAAGACAACGAAGCAGAGAAACGCGCACTGGCGAATCTCTGTCACACAATCATTAACTCAGCCGCGTTTTTGTACGTGGATTAACCAAGGTAGCCCGACGCTCCGCGGCGGACATTTGGTCTCGTCTCCACGGTCCTCCGTGGGGACGAGAGTCACAGTCGGTCAAAGTAAATTACGCGAGCTAACAGATGCAAATCCGAAATCCGAAATCCGAAATCCACAATCAAACATCCCGCCGTGGATTTTTTGGCCGCATGGGCGACGGGCTGCAAGGGGCGGCGTTGTTGTATCTGCTCGGTCAATCGCAGGCGTCGGCCGCGCCGGCGAAGCCACGGTATTTTGACCTGACGCCCAAGCAGCCGCATTTCGAACCGCCGGCCAAAGCAGTCATCCAGCTGTTTATGCAGGGTGGCCCCAGCCAGGTCGATTTGCTCGATCCCAAGCCGATGCTCGATAAGTATCACGGCAAGTCGGTCTTCACGGAACTGGCAGCCGACGTTTCTTCGCCGGAAGCGGCTGGCGGATTGCTGCGCAGCCCGTTTAAGTTCGGCCAATACGGCGAATCGGGCATTTCGGTCTCCAACCTGCTGCCTCATCTGCAGAAACATGTCGATGAGATCACCGTCGTCCGCTCGATGTTCAATACGCATCCCAACCACGAGCCGGCGTTGTTCAAGATTCAGTCGGGTCAACTACTGCCCGGCCTGCCGTCGCTTGGTTCGTGGGTGGTCTACGGTTTGGGCAGCGAGAATCAGAATCTGCCCGCGTACATTGTCTTGGACGATCCACAGTCGCGGCTTCCGGTTAACACCGTGCAGAACTGGCAACCCGGTTATTTGCCGCCCATTTATCAGGGAACGCGAATGCGGCCCACCGGGTCACCCGTGCTGAACCTGAAGCCGGAGAAACAACAACCCGAAGAAGTCGTCAACCTCAGCCGCGCATTGCGTGCACGTCTTGACGAAATTCACAAGCGCCAGCGACCGGGACGCTTGGAACTCGACGCGCGGATTTCGAGTTACGAATTAGCGGCCCGCATGCAAATGTCGGCCACCGATGCGTTTGACTTAACCCAGGAGACAAAAGAGACACTCGAAATGTACGGCGTCGGTGAACCGAAGACCGACACCTATGCTCGCCGTTGTTTGATGGCCCGCCGACTGATCGAACGCGGCGTGCGATTCATCCAGATTTATACCCGCGGCCAAATGTGGGACAACCACAGTAACATCGCCGGTTCCTTGCAGGCAGCTTGCGATCACACCGACAAACCGTCGGCTGCGCTGTTGAAGGACTTACGTCAACGCGGATTGCTCGACGACACGTTGGTGGTCTGGGGCGGGGAGTTCGGCCGGCTGCCAATCGCTCAGATTCGTCCCGGTGCCGACACAAAAAAGGCGGGCCGCGATCACGGGCCGGCCGGCTTCAGTTTGTGGATGGCCGGCGGCGGCATGAAACGCGGCTTCGTTTACGGTGCGACCGACGAAATTGGTTACAAGGCCGTCGAAAACCGCGTGAGCGTCAACGATTGGCACGCAACAATTCTGCACGCGATGGGCCTCAGCAACGAAGAACTGTATTTCGAGCGCAACGGCTTAAAAGACCGACTGACCGGCGTGATCGACGCTCGGGTGGTGAAGGAACTGTTTGCGTAAATCGGTGTCCAGAGATCGCTATTCGGCAAGCCGAAATCTCTACATCTTTGGCGTTAGCACGGAGATCATCAGCGCGGCCGCGACGGAGACATTGAGCGAGGCGACCTCGCCCAGCGGTGTCATGCGGCAGGTGACGTCGCATTTCTCTGCGGTGAGACGCCGCATTCCTTTCTGCTCGTTTCCCAGGACTAACAACCAGGGGCGGTCCGGCTGGAACTCGGAGAGGTCCTGCTCGGCCCGTTCGGAAGTTCCCAGAATCCACAGGCCGGATTTTTTGGCGGCATCGAGCGCACGGCTGAGATTCGTTTGCATGGAAAACGGCACATACTCCGCTCCGCCGGCGGCGACGTCATAAGTCGCCCCGCTGAGCGGTGCAGAACGATCACGCGTGAGAATGATCCCCTTCACGCCGAAGAACGCCGCCGTCCGAAAAATCGCTCCGACGTTGTGTGGGTCCTGCAGTTGATCGAGCGCCAGCCATAAACCGCCGGCATTTCCGTCTTGTGCAGCAACATCGCTCCACATTTCGCCCAGCGTGACATCGCTGCGTTCTTTAACCGTTGCCGAGCCGGCCCCCGTCCGTTCGTCGCTCGGAGCATCGCGCCGACCACGCCCTGAGTGTTGCCCTTCATTTCGTGCAACATCACGACGAATTCGCACCGCCTGACGTTCGGCCGTCGCGATGACATCTTTCCATGCACCGCGCGGCTGATTGCCGTGCATTTTAACTTCCAAGACATCCCGCGGCCGCGTTTGCAAAGCGGCCAGCACGCTGTGAGGGTTTCGCAGTTCAAGAGCCACGTAGAATCAATTCCGTCTTATGTGCCGAATCGATCCAACAACTTCCGTTTCGATCTTGCACGGTGTTTTTTCGCGACGTCCTTGCCACCAATAGTGAAAGGACTTTAAGGCGAGTATACTATTCGTGGCTGCAAGATGCTGCTCAGATCGACCATCATCCAGTGTTCCTCTCGTTCCCACGGTCCTCCGTGGGAACGCCAGTCTTCGACGCTCTGCGTCGCAAAGTTGGCAAGTCATCGAACACCTGGAAATTTGACGGGACGCAGAGCGTCCAGGAAGTGCGTCCCCACGCAGAGCGTGGGAACGAGAAATCCCGCGTGGGAATGAGAGAAGGGAATAAGAGAAATCGCAGAGGGCCGACGAAACTCAACCCAGCCACCGATCAACCGGACCGCTGCCTGATACGGAGATGACGAGTTGCCGATTGAATTCCACTGCCCGTTCTGCGATCAAATGCTGCGCACGCCCGATGCGAAGGCGGGCCTGCAAGCCGCCTGCCCCGGCTGCGGCGAGAAGGTTTTCGTTCCTAACGAAAGCGAATTGACCGTCGATGAGGACGACTCCGCCGACAGTCGTGGCGCCGACTGGTTCGATCAACTGGGGCAACTGGAGGCCAAACCGCGCGAAAAGAGGTCGTCGGCAAGTCGGCGGGAATCCACCGGTCCGTCGTCAGGCGAAACAACCGACTGTCCCATGTGCGGTGAGGAAGTTGATGTCCGCGACAACGATTGCCCCGCCTGCGGCGAACCAACCACTGGGAAAGCCAATTCACGGCGCGAGAACCCCAACAACCTCGTCTATGCCGGCTTCTGGCTTCGGTTGGTCGCTGCAATCATCGACGGTTTGATTCTGGGCATTCCGACCTCGGCCGTTGTTGCCATCGTCATGGTGCTATTTCAGAATGTTCCCTGGCTCGATATTATGTGGATGTCCATTTTGACGATTCGTATGCGCAGCGTGAAGCGGCTCGACGGTTGTATTCGCGGGTTGGCGTGCGAGCGAATTGAGCGGACCGAAGGATTCGGTGGCCACGCGACTTCGTCG
>Ga0114996_10000861_pt1 | contig 41823 bp, 29 predicted proteins | sample ArcticOcean_MG_C_4_FD_87039 | JGI IMG/M metagenome (GOLD analysis project Ga0114996, IMG submission 87039) | Marine microbial communities from western Arctic Ocean - ArcticOcean_MG_CB4_134 | ecosystem: Environmental > Aquatic > Marine > Oceanic | place: Arctic Ocean: Canada Basin | collected... | reverse complement strand
TGAGTCCTTGATTGCAGGGATAGTAAAGCTGGAGAATCCTAAGCCCTGACCGTCCTTGGTCAGTTGTAGTCTACCATCAACAACTTCTGCAGCTGCACCCGCAATGACACTACCGTCACCGAGGTCAGTTGTTCCGTCAGGGAACCCATCAAAGTCCTGAACGTATCCTCTTGGGACTGCTTGAGCGGTGGATGGGTCTCTGCCTTTGGCAATTTCTTGGCCATCACTTACAGTGTCATCGTCCGTGTCCTTGAGGTTTGGATCTGATCCTGGCTGATCTTCCGGATTGTCCGGGTCATACGCAAGATCAGGATTCTCGACGCCGTCGAGGAGTCCATCATTGTCAGAATCGGCCTTGAGAGGATTCGTTCCGGTATCATCAGCGCTCACCCACTTACCGGTTCCACTTTCAACACTATCGCTGTATCCGTCCTCATCTGTGTCGGCAACGTTCGGGTTTGTTCCTGTTTCAAATTCGCTTGCGTTATCAAGACCGTCAGAGTCTGGATCTCCTGCAGCGATTTGGTCTAGGTTATCAAAGAATTGTTCTTCCCAGAGATCTGGTAAACCATCATTGTCCGAATCATTGTCTGGAGCCGATGAAGTCGTAAGAAGCTCGTAGTCTGCAGTGCTCATTGCCTGACCAGAAAAGTCTCCGATTTCCTTATGTCTAAATAACTGGCACTGGGAGCCGCCTCCTCTTTCCCAGAAGAGGAATTCAACCTGATGCTCTCCCCAAGAAAGATCGATTGCTCCGAGACTGGTCGCCGTGCCTCTGTTAGCATTGAAGACAATGACAGAATTATCGTCGATCCAGATTCCGCCACCGTCATCAGAGCTGAAGCCGAAAGTATAGATTCCGGGTTCGGTGATAAAGATCGTTCCGGTAGCCATGATTGCGTAGTCGTCCCGGTTAACGTCCTGAGCCTCGAAGAGTGGGAACGGTTCTGGATTAGGGAATGGACCATCCGCATCGTCACGGAAGTTAATTGTTGCGTGAATGGTAGTGCTTTCCTCATCACGAAGATTTTCATCTTCAAAAAGGTCTCTCGTATTAGCTATACTATTGAGTGGGAAGTTTGCCGCAGCGTTACGTACGGTCCAAAGGACTGGGGCATCTTCAGCGTTCAGAGGATTAGTATTGTTATTGATTTCAATACCATCAATGACCTCATCTCCGTCCGTGTCCGGATTGTTCGGGTCAGTCCCTGGATTTTCAGCGCTCACATAAACGCCACTGTTATTTTCGATACCGTCTAAGAGTCCATCCGCATCAGTATCCGCAACTAATGGGTTCGTTCCAGTAGCGTCCGGTCCATCATAATCGCCGGTGTCATTTTCGACTCCGTCACTGAGTCCGTCCTCGTCAGTGTCCTCTTCGGTAGGATCAGTCTTGTTTTCATACTCGTCAAAGTCAGTGACTCCGTCCCCGTCAAAGTCTCCAGTTCCTGCGCCAGGTCCTGGTCCGTCTCCGAGGCCGTTCAAATCGGTGAGGTTGCCCGTCTTATCGTTTTCATAGAAGTCCGGTAAGCTGTCCTCGTCATCGTCGCCATCAAAGATACCGGCCTGGATTACCAGATTGTCGATGATAAAGTCTTGGTTCGCACCACCGACTCGGGCCGAGATGATAAAGTTGTGATCATCGCTAGCAACAAAGTCAGGAATTTCCACTTCAGTGAAATCCGCGTTCGTGTTCATTCCCGTCGTTGTGAAACTGGCACCCACGTCCGGCTGCCATTGGATTTCAATCGTTCCCTCAACTTTTTCTCCATCATTTAAGATTGGTCCGTTATTAAATGCGAGCTGTTGCAGATCAGTGCCTCCCGCGACCCCTGAAATATTGACTCCCTGCTCGGCATCAAAGTTCTGCCAAGTGTCCACCTCGAAGGAAATGTTTTCAATGGCTTTCCCTTCGGCCATTCCTTCTTCGGCATTTCCGAGCTCTCCGAGCTGAGCATCTCCGTAATTTATTGAAAATCCGTCTGCCGGATTATTATTCCCTACACTATCATAGAGTTCATAATCGAAAGTGATTCTGAAACCATTTGATGAGCCTGGGATTGCAGGAACCGAGAAACTGGAAAAGCCCAACCCCTGGCCGTCCTTGGTCAGGTGGAGCCTGCCGTCAATAACTTCTGCTGCCGTTCCGGCGATGACCGAACCGTCCTCAAGGTCTATCGTTCCATCAGCAAAACCATCGAAGTTCTGACGGTAAGAGCTTTCATCACGTTCGTCTTCAGTCGTCGGATCTGTGCCATTAGCGATTTCGCTACCGTCACCTATTCCGTCCCCGTCCGTGTCAGGATCGTTTGGATCTGTGCCGGGCTGGAATTCTGGGTCATCTTCATCATAAGGAAGTGTTGGGTTTTCAACGCCATCAAGGAGAGTATCACCGTCCGTGTCTGCAATGAGGGGGTTCGTTCCTGTAGCGTCAGGGCCATCATAATCACCCGTGCCATTTTCTACGCCGTCAGCGAGGCCATCAGCATCGGTATCCTCATTCTGTGGGTTTGTTCTATTTTCATATTCATCAAAGTTGGTGATGCCATCATTGTCTGGGTCTCCTTCTGCACCATTATCTCCAGTACTATCCTCAGGATCGAGATCGTTAGCAGTTTCCCAGAAGTCCGGCAGACCATCCTCGTCACTGTCGCCACCTGCACTTGTCTCAATGACTAAGTTATCGATGAAGATGTCCTGGTTTGCCCCTCCGACTCTAGCTGAGAAAATGAATGTATGGTCATCGCTTGCAACAAAATCACCGGTTTCTACATCTACGAAATCGGCGTTTGTGTTAAGGCCTGTCGTTATAAAAGAGGCGCCTTTACCCGGATACCAACTTATTTCCATCGTGCCTTCAACTCTTTGTCCATCATCAAGGATGACGCCATTTGTGAATGCCAGTTCGCCCAGATCTCCGCCATTTCCATATCCTGAGATATTAACTCCCTGTTCAGGGTCGCCGTTCCTCCATGTATCAATTTCAAAAGAAAGATTATCCTGCACGCCTTTACCGTCCATGCCTTCCTCAGCACTTCCGAGTGCTCCCATGGCTGCGCCTCCGTAGTTTATCGAAAAACCGTCAGCTGGATCATTTGTTCCGACACTATCAAACATTTCATAGTCAAAAGTGATTTTGAAGCCCTGGGATGAACCTTCTAATGGAGGGATGGAAAAGCTGGAAAAGCCGAGCCCCTCACCATCAATGGTTAGTTGCAAACGGCCATCTTGGATGGAAGCGGCTGTACCAGCGATTTGGCTGCCATCTCCTAAGTCAATTTCGAAATCATCGAAATCATCGAAATTTTGATTATAGATTTCTTCTGACTGAGCAGAAACAGATAGGATTAATGTTGCAGCAATCATTGAAATGAATTGCCATAGTTTTTTCTTAAACATAATGAGGTGAGGATTAGTGATGGGAATTATGGTTTCGATTAGAAGGTTCAAACCATGGAGTGGAAATAATTTTTATTATTTCATATAACATCGGTAAAAACAGGCAAAAAGTCAATATCTGAGCCGATAAAGGACAATATTGTAATGAGAGTAAATAGTACTCAAAAACAATTAATAATATATGTTTTTTCAGTCTTTAGAGCCGGTATCAGTATATATTTTCTGATTATCATATAGGCTCAGACGATATTGTAGGGACTTGAGCAAGTTGGCATCAGGATTTTCTTTTAACAAAGAAATAGCATTTTTTATAGTAGTTACCGCCATTTGAAATTCTTCGTTTGCCGCTTGAGATGCGGCCAAAGTATCCAGAACCTGAGGTATTTTATTACCAGTGTCTCGATTAAGCTGATTGGCCATTTCCAGAGCTTCTTTTGGATTCCGGATTTTTTCTTGTGGGGAAGTGGCAAGGATCCAAGCCAGATTGTTTATGGCGGCTTGATTTTTGGGTTGGTATTTTAAACCGGTACGATAATGAAAGAGGGCTGCACTTTGATTGGTTTTTGAATTGAGTTGAGCTGCCATATTGAAATGACTGAGGGCCAGATTTGAAGAGATCCTTTCAGATTGGGGATTGAGTTTATGAGCTATATTGTAATGGTAGATGGACCCTTCCATGTTTCCTGCCATTAACCAATTACGACCATGTCGTGAATGAATGGATGCTTCATGAGCCATTGAACGTTGCATGGACTTAGGGTGTTTGATGGTCGTTCCTTTGATCTGGGCTGAACGGATGATTCTTTCATTGAGAGTTCCTGCGGAATGGTCCTTGTCCGCAATTAATTGATCCAACTCTAAGGGACCCTTGTAGATCACAGATAGGTTTCCGTCAGGGTCAATTAGGAAACTTGAAGGTATAGGCAAAGGCTCGTTGAGACCGATGAGCTGGTCATGAAGTCTTTGCAGGAGATTGATCATGGGCTCTGTTGCATTGCGTGCCAGGAAAGGGAATTTTACTTTCTTAAGAACATCAGAGATTCTTTTTGGATCTATTTCAGAGTTACTTAATTGATCCACGTTAAGGGCTATCACATCGATCCCTGATTTACGTAAGAGCTCTTCGTTATTACTTAAGTCTCCGAGTTCTTTTATGCATGGAGCACACCAAGTTGCCCAGAGGTTGATGAGTAGAGGATTTTCTTTTGGTAATATTATTCTTTTTCCATCCTTTGTTTGGAAAGTGAAGTTTGGGGCTTTGAATAGTGTGATTGCGGGGACCCTAGCTGTGTCCTTCGGGCTGTTTCTTTGAGCGGCTGATGAAGACAGCTCAATTTTTCCGTTTCTAGGGTGTACTTCTTCTGGTTTTGGATTTCGCTGATCAATTAGATAACGTTTATTTGTTACAATTTTCTGAAAACTATCAATTGATCCGTCCGGCCAGCGAATTTTCATGTCGATTTTTTCTGTTTCAGGGCCTAGCCCAAAATGAACACATTTGCTGGACTGGGAGAGGAATCCTTGACCAGCTCTAACCGTTTGAATGAGTGTTGGATTTCCTTTTTCCCCGTTTGGAGTTATTTCAATTCTCGCACCGATCGCGTCTTTGTTAGATGAAATCCCGTTACCTTTTAATCGGAATGAAATGAAATGGTTCTTATTATTATTATCATTTCTCATTAGCCGAAGACGTGGGCCGTTCCTATTTGATATCCATAAATCTAAGTCTCCATCATTATCCCAGTCAGTTGTGGAGATGGCTCTTCCATCGTCAGGATAGTTCAGGCCGCTAATTCCGGAGATGTCGGCGAAGGTCCCGTTACCAATATTAAGGAAACAGCAGTTTCTTTCGTTTCCGCTGAATGACCGTCCAGCATCCATCATTTCGGATAACTGCCTTTGGCTATTATTATTTTGCGTGGAATCAGCTCCCTCCGAATCAATGGTTTGCGACACGACCTGTCGCCAAAAGAAACTTCACAAGTCCCCCGTCTCTTCCTTTGAGGTCAAATAACCATTGGCAACGACCAGATCTGCTAAAGAATCATTGTTCAAGTCAACGAAATTAGATCCCCATGCCCAACGGCCCATGTTAACACCAGCGCTGATACTCTTATCTTCGAATGAGGATTCAATATTTCGTAGCAAAGTATTACCCCTAGCAAAGCGGCGAAAACGATCTCGAATCTTATTGTTAGTTTTGGACTTAAATTGTTGCTGTTCGGTGATTCTATTACCTGCTGCTGAAAACATATTGGAAACGTAGAGGTCCATTCTTCCGTCCCTGTCATAGTCTGCCCATGTTACGGACATCCCGGAAGAGCTATCCTCAGTGTTTGTATTTGCGGCAATGTCTGTGAATTTTCCGGAATCATTTCTATATAGATTATTTCTGCCGTAGTCATTAGCTACATAAAGGTCCTGATCACCATCATTATCAAAATCCTCCCAGGAAGCTGCAAAACTCCATCGATGGTTATTTATATTTAGGCCAACTTCTTCAGTAGCATTTGTAAACGAAAGCTTTCCAGATTCCGTAGTCTCATTCTTAAACAATAGATTGGAGGCACCGTTTTCGGCATCATGATATACGAACTGATTATTGGCTGCTCCTATCGATTCGCCATTGTCTTCTTGCACGTAAGCACAAACATAAAGGTCAAGGAGCCCGTCCTTATCATAATCAGCGGCAGCTAATGATGCTGTTGACCAGCTTGTTTTTAGTGCCATTGCTGGGACAAAACGTTTTTGCTGATCATTTTTGGCTATTAAAAGCATTCCGTAAACAGCCACAGCGAGGTCTTGATCACCGTCATTGTCAAAGTCAGCTATTATTGAAGAGCGCGAATCCTCTAGCCAGTCCACGCCCCACTCGGCTGAAACATCCATTAACGTCCCATTTTTTCTTTGGATGAACAACCGATTCGGTAGTCCTGGTTCCTGACACAGATAAATGTCTTCGAGCCCGTCTCCATTAACATCGCCGATAGAAATGCCTGGAGTTCCGAACCGGTTCAGCATGGCCCTGACTGGGAGTCGGCTGAGCCAGTGGTTCATTCCATATGAGAGCTGTGTCTTATAGCAGTCATTAGAATCCAGAGCGGAACCCGTTACATCAGTGAATATTTTTTCTGATTGCGAACTGGTTGTCTGATTAAATGAGAGAACACGTATCTTATCAATTTTAGGTTTTTCTTGTTCTTTATCCCATTGCACTGACCAGCTGGCGTGTTTTTCGATGACATTTTTTTCTGTTCTAAAATTTAGCGAGAAGAGGACTTCGGTAGTAAATTTTTTCTGTGCTGATCCATTTTCTTTTTTGATGCCAATGATTTTGAATTTAGCATGGTTATCATCATCAGATCCGGTCCGTATCTGCCTGACACTATTAAGTTCTTTTTCTAGGTGTTGAGTTCCTTTCTTTAGCTGATTCTCATTCTTATTTCCTTTATGAACTGTGATGTTTTTGTCTTCAAATATTAACGCAAGGCTGTCAGGGGTTAGAGGGTCTGTTGCAATCCCAGATGTTACAAGATCGTTCAAGGATCCTTCATTAAAGAAAAGGTTCCCAAGTTCTTTCAGTTGCTTATTTGCTTGGTTTGCTAGAAATTCAGTTTCCCATCCATCCTCAGAAGGGTCATCTATTTCTTCCCATTTGGCGGCCATAGTTTTGGATATGACACCCAGTTCATCTGGATTTATATTTTTTTTCTTTGGAGAATTATTTGTTGGATTAGATCGTTGTTCTCCTTGAGTTGAATCTGAAGGATCGTTTTTTGCGCAACCTATTATACATAGAAAGATCACTGTCACAGCGACGAGCGTTCCAAGTGCCTTTGTGATGCGTAACTTTATGTAATTACTAGTGATCACTTATCTTAAGAAGTTCTTCATACGTTAGAATCAAAACTTAACTACAATACCACGAAATAGTCTTAATATAAGGGATAATATTCTATTCGGTCATTGCAGGTTCCATCTGAAGGTTTGGTTGAGTGTTTTTTAATAAAGCATTTCAATGAATGAAAAAAAGCTTAAGCCTTTCCTTTAATCTGCTAGATTAATTAATAATGAAATTTCCCGCCTTCCATTCGGTATTGCCGGTCTTGTTGCTGTTAAGTATTACAGATTTGGTGCTCTTGGCGGACGGCGGTGAGGAGATTTTCAAGAAAAATATTTTCTGGTCTTTTAATGAGCCTAAAAAGCAAACCTTGCCTCAGAAGAGCCCTTGGGGGGTCAATGAGATTGATTTTTTTATTTTTGAGCGTTTGAAGGTTGAGGATTTGTTGCCACAAAGACCAGCTTCAAAGGAAGAATGGATCCGGAGAGTTAGTTTGGATCTGACGGGATTGCCGGCCACGACAGATGAAATAGATGCATTCATATCTGATCGATCTGATCAGGCTTTTGAGAGAGTCGTTGAAAGATTGCTGGCTTCATTTCGTTACGGTGAACGCATGGCTTCCTGGTGGTTGGATGGTGCTCGCTACGGTGACAGCCATGGATATGACAATGATCTTGAAAATAGTCAATGGCCCTGGAGGAATTGGGTCATTGAATCATTTAATTCCAATAAGCCATTTGATGTCTTTACCATTGAACAGTTGGCGGGGGACTTATTGCCGAATTCAACGAATGATCAAACCATTGCTACTGGGTTCAATAGAAACCATCGAATTCAAACAGAGGGCGGCGCCATCGATGAAGAGTGGCGAACAGAGTATGTAATTGACCGTGTAGAAACTATGGGCACGGTTTGGCTTGGACTCACTCTTAACTGCGCGCGTTGCCATGATCACAAATATGATCCGATCACCCAGAAGGAGTTTTACCAGTTCTTTGCTTTGTTTAATAATTTAGATGAGAAGGGATTTATTAACAATTTACGTGGCAGTGCCGAACCTAGAATCCGGTACAAGGCCCAGGAATTTGAATTGAATTCGGAAAAAATCCGATCTCAAATAAAAGATAAAGGATCTCAGGAAAAAGAAATCGCTAAACTCGAACAACTATTTCCTACGGTCATGATCATGAAGGAAATGCCTGAGCCTAGGAAAGCATTTGTTTTAGATAGAGGGCAATATGACTCTCCGACCGAAGAGGTTTTTCCTGGCCTGCCGAAATCATTGCCCCCTCTTCAGGAAGGAGAAAATATGAACAGACTTGGTCTTGCCCGTTGGCTCGTCAATGGACGAAACCCTTTCACTTCACGGGTGATAGTAAATCGTTTGTGGGCTCAATTCTTTGGTCATGGAATTGTTTTGACAACTGAAGACTTAGGCACTCAGTCAGAACGTCCCAGCCATCCTGAATTACTGGACTGGCTGGCTGTTGATTTTGTTGAGAATGGATGGGATATCAAAAGGTTAATTAAAAAAATGGTTCTGAGTTCCACATATTCACAGACTCATTCTGTTGATAAAAATAGGCTACAAAAAGATCCCATTAACAGGCTCTTGAGTCGTGGGCCGAGGCAAAGACTTCAGGCAGAAATGATACGTGACCAGGCGCTGGCAATTTCCGGCTTATTAGTTGAGAAGCAAGGAGGTCCTAGCGTATGGACCTATCAGCCAAAAGGTTTGTGGGAAGAAATAGAGAAGAGAGGGAAATTTGTTCAAGACCATGGAGAGAAGCTGTACAGAAGGACCCTGTACACAAGAATTCGAAGGACAGTTCCGCATCCTAGCATGATCTTATTTGATATGCCTAGCCGTGAAGTTTGCAGTGTGTTGCGTGCTCGATCCAATACCCCTCTCCAGGCCTTATCATTGCTTAATAATGTCACGTATGTGGAAGCGGCAAAAAAATTTGCTGAAAGAATGATACTTAATGGGAAGAGCATAAAGGATCAGTTGAGCTGGGGATTCCGGACCGCTACTTCGAGGTACCCAACCGAATCAGAAATGACAATTCTGCTAAAGGGTTACGAGCGCCGATTAATGCATTATGAGCAGAACCCTGACCAAGCTAAGGACCTGTTATTAGTAGGTGAGTCTGAGATCTCAAATGAGTTGAATGTGATCCACGTTGCTGCCATGACCACGGCCGCAAATTTGATTCTGAACCTTGACGAGATAATTAATAAGTGATCAGGGATATCCAAATGCGAATTTTTAGAAATATAATCAGTCAACAGGATCAGTTAAACCGACGAGCTTTTCTACATGGTTCTGCTCATGGTATTGGATCAATAGCACTCGCAGGTTTACTAAGAGAAGAGGTTCAGGGATCAGGTCACCATGTGGAGTATAAGAATTATATTCCAAGAGCTAAACGCGTTATCTATCTTTTTCAGTCGGGAGGTCCTTCGCAGATTGATTTGTTTGACCCCAAGCCTCATCTCGAAAAGAGTCGCGGAAAGGAACTGCCGGATTCGGTGAGGGGAGGACAGCGCATCACGACAATGACCTCGAAACAGAAATCATTACCCATAGCACCAAGTAATTACAGCTATCATAGGTGTGGGCAGAGCGGCACTTCCTTCAGTGAATTGTTACCTAATATTGGGGCCCTGGCTGATGATATTTGCTTAATTCGCTCTATGCATACGGAGGCTATTAATCATGACCCTGCGATTACATTTTTCCAGACAGGTTCTCAATTGGCGGGGAGGCCGAGTATAGGTTCTTGGATGTCATATGGTTTAGGATCAGTGAACAGGAACTTGCCAAAGTATGTAGTCCTCACTTCTAGAGGAAGCTCTTCGGATGCTCAGCCATTATATAGTAGGCTTTGGTCATCAGGTTTTCTCCCGACCGAGCATTCTGGTGTGAAGCTAAGAAATTCTGGAGACCCGGTATATTATTTATCGAATCCTCCCGGAATTAATTCGTCAGTGAGACGTGATATATTACATGATTTAAAATCGCTGAATGAAGAGCGTTCAGAATTAATTGGTGATCCTGAAATAGATTCAAGAATTTCACAGTATGAGATGGCCTTCAGGATGCAGTCTAGTGTCCCTGAATTAGTGAACTTCTCGGATGAGACTCAAAGCACTCTTGATCTTTATGGACCTGATGTGAAAAAGCCAGGAACTTATGCGGCGAACTGTTTATTAGCTAGGCGTCTTGCCGAGAGGGGTGTTAATTTCATTCAACTCTTTCATATGGGTTGGGATCACCATTTTAAGCTTTCACAGGATCTGCCGCGACAATGTAGGGACACTGACCGGGCAACTGCAGGATTAATTATTGATTTAAAGCAGAGAGGATTGCTTGATGATACTCTGGTCGTTTGGGGAGGAGAGTTTGGACGAACGGTTTATGCTCAGGCACCCGAGAAGAATGGTGGCCGAGATCATCACCCTAGGTGCTTTACAACGATGCTTGCTGGTGGAGGAGTCAGAGGCGGCCACGTTCATGGTGTCACAGATGATTATTGTTATAATGTTTTGGATGACCCGGTCCACGTCCATGACCTTAATGCCACTATTCTTGGATTAATGGGCATTAATCATGAATCTTTAACTTTTAAGTACCAGGGTCGTCAGTACCGACTCACTGATGTGCATGGCAAAGTTGTACAGGAGATTATTGCTTAGGGTCTATTACTTCTTGCCAATGCAGTAGAGAACTTCTTGTCGGACATCTCCCACATTTTCGGCAACCCTTGCAAAAATTTTGCTATCACATATGACGGGCGTTGCAAATACCTGATCTCCAAGCTTGTTCTTAGCAATGACTTTGAACTTCTTCGGATCAGCAGCAAAAACAGAGAAGTTTCCATTTTCGTCAACTGCATAGATTCTTTCGCCGACCATGACCGGTGATGCGCTAGTGGTTCGATTGAGCCTTTCTTTCCACATGTTTTTACCAGTTTCAGAGTTCCAGCACATTGCATTTCCATTATCCATCACTGCGTAAAGATAACCGTTTTTCACTATCATTGAAGGAACGTAGACACGACTGATGTTTTCCCAGATCACTTTTCCTGAACCATCAGCGCTGATCGCTGAGACATGATTTCTGGGATATCCACCGCTCGTAAAGACGCGTTTTCCATCCGTCACAATCGAACTTACACACTCAGTAGTTGATCCGGATATTTCCCAGAATTTCTTACCCGTATTTGGATCAAGGCTAGTCACTAAATTACATCCTTGGAAAACCAGTTCATCCCTGCCATTGAGTTCATAAATTACGGGTGATGTGTAATTGGGTTCTTTGGGACGATCCACTTTCCATACGACCTTTCCATTGCTACGGTTCAAACCACAGATGGCGCCACCGCTCTTGTTGTCAGCAGACACTATCACAAGAGATTTATATATGGCAGGTGATGTGGAAAAACCTTGGTGAAGTATGTAATCACTGATCTTTTGTTGCCAGATCTTATTACCATTATAATCGAACGCAGTTGTGTAAACTATCCCTTTATTCAGAAAATTGATATAGACTAACTTGCCGTCAGTCGCAGGTGTAGAAGATGCTTGGCTTGCTTTCTTGTTGGACTTTTGAGGAAATCCTCCCCGATGCACTTCCTTGCTCCATATCTCTTTTCCGTTCAGTCTATTGAGGCAAATTAAAGTCTGTGTTTTTACTTTTTCATCTGCCGTTGCTAGAAATATTCGATCACCATAAATGGTAGGTGAGCCGTGCCCTCTTCCTGGGACCTTAGTTGACCAGATAACATTTTCCTTAGAGCTGAACTTGATGGGAGGATCTTGATTCGAATCAGCAATCCCGTCATGTTTTAGGCCTCGCCATTGTGTCCAATCATTTCCTTTCGCATGCTGGTTACCGGTTGTGAAAGTAATAATAATTGCGAATGCTGAGGATAATATTTTTCGCGCTTTCATTTTTTTATCATAAAGAGATTTTAAAGTATACTGCAACTCGTAACGTATCAGCTGCATTAATTTGTCCTATTATTTTTCTTTCCTCGTTTGATTTATTTTATTCTCCAAGAAACTTTTCCGTATAACGGAAAGGGTCGAATATCTTATACTTATATCTTTTTTGGTATTGGATAGGATTTGTTCATCTATGAAATTTAATACGTAACGCGTTAAGGTCATCAATTCCCATGGCCCAAGGCTGATCGAAGTGTGAAACTACAGAGACATGAAGAATCGGGCCCAACGTTCGCCGCACCTTGGATCTTTAAGTAGATTATCAACTAATGTACTGTATGCGTTTGGATCCTGATCATTAATGAAAGATTCGATCTGTTCTGGTGATGGGGGTAACCCAATCAGATCAAAGTACAATCTTCGGATCAATGTTTGTTTTGAAGCTTGAGGGGAAAGAGTGAGACCCTTTGATTCCAGTTTCTGAATAATAAAAGAATCGATTTCATTAGTGATTTTGTTAGCGGTTTTAACTTTCGGGACAGAGATGTTCTCAGGCTTGAAAAAAGGCCAGCTTTTTTTTCTTCTGTGGATTTGTCAGCAAAACCTAACAGAGGAGATAAGACCCCTAAGAAAATCCAAGTAGCTTTAGGGATTAATTGATTAGTTGTGCGCCATTTACGCATGTTTGAAGGATAACAATGAGGAGACGATTAAATCAAACATTAATCGGTGCAAGAATTGAACGGGAATATGAGTTTTCAGATAAAAATCAGAGTTCTTCTTTGCTAGAATCTGTTTCGATCGATTCAGAATCTTCAAGAGTGCTAGAGAAGAGTGACTGCATGCATGTGGCTTTAGTTGGGCTGATGAATGTAGTGCAATACATTGCACCAATGAGTTCATTAGATTCATTGGTAAATACATAAGTTCCAGATTCTCTTGCTTCAGGGGTTAAGAATAAAACTTCAAATGCCATGACGGGCACTTCGTTGACGGTTCCTGTTTCAGTGGGTTCGGTTAACTGAACTAATTGCCATGGTTCCCCATGTTTTGGTAGTCCAATTCCTCGGGCCAAGAGCATTTTTCCCAGATACTGAACTAGAACTTCTCTTCTTGGAATTTCAGGAAAGTCGGTATCTTCGCTCATTAATTATTAAAGAATATATTTTATACGGAGAATAAAAAAATTCGAATATTTTTAAGTTTTAAATCATAAAAAAGACTCTCCCCGATAACGGAGAGAGTCTTTACTGTTTAATTTTAATTAACTTACGGCAACAGCGTCAGGTCCTTTTTCTCCTGTTCTGATGCGAACTGCCTCCTCGATAGGTGATACAAAGACTTTTCCGTCTCCTATCTTTCCTGTATTCGCAGTTGAAACTATTTTATCAATGACGCCTTCTACTTGTTCATCATCCACAACGATTTCAAGTTTGACCTTTGGTAAAAAATCTACTGTGTATTCGCTCCCGCGGTATATTTCCGTGTGACCTTTTTGGCGACCAAAACCTTTAACTTCAGTTACGGTCATGCCCTGTATGCCTATTTCGGATAGAGCTTCCTTAATGTCTTCGAGTTTGAATGGTTTAACTATCGCTTCAACTTTTTTCATTTTATTATAGTCGTGTAATGTTGGTCCCAGCAAAGACACCAAGAAATTGATGATACTTTTTTGGAAATTCTATATTGGAATTAACTATAAAGCTGATCTTGTGCCAACTTGAAAAATAAGATGCTAAATCCATTAATTTTTTATTTTAGAAATCTTATTATTAATGACTTATCAAAAGTCATATCAAAAAAATACATTACTTGATGTTTAATGCCCTATAGATGCATTATTTGAATTAGTAAAAAGGTGTCGTTTTGCTTTTAAAGGTTTTATAGTTATTTCTATTAATCTTAATTTAGAACGCTAATTTCACTCATATAGATGAAACTTTATATCATTTCTCCCATTTTGTTTGGTTTAGTTACCCTTGCTGGATGCTCAAAATCCAATAATCAAGACTCGGCCAATTCCCAGGAACTTGAATCGAATAATAAGGAAAACCCCCTAGTTTCCGAAAATTCTGAGGGGCCCTGGAGTGCCGATGGGCAGAGCGTTTTGCTTAAAGCCAAATGGATTAGAGGAAAGTCTTATGTTTTTCGCCAGACAACCAATATGGAAATGGAGCTTCCTATCGCTGGACCTGAAGGCTCAAAAACTAAAATGTCCATGGATTTTAATGTGGATGTGTCTGACAAAAAGGAATCGGAGAATAAGAAAATGAGTGTTCGGTTTACTAAAGTGAAAATGGAGATGTCGATGGCGGGCCAGAACATGGTCTATGATTCTGAGGACCCAGAAAAACAGAGCGCTCTGCTAAAAAATGCTTTCGGAGATTTTGCCAATCAGAAATTTGAAGCCGAATTTGATAAGGATGATAATTTTCTTAGTGTCGATGGAAATGCAAAAGGTGCCGCACCAGCAGCGGCAGGAATTGGTGGGTTAGGGGACGAAGATATTGGGAACATGTTAAAACAATTGGGAGACTTTGGTTTTCCTGAAAAAGTTGTTGAGCCTGATGCTAAATGGCAGCACGGGCAGGAGTTGAGTATGCAGCAAATGGGTAAAATGAAGATGACAATTGATTATACTTATAAGGGGCCGAAGGATCATAAAGGGAAAAAACTTGCAGAAATAGTTTTTCAAGGAATTGCAGATAGTGATGGGGAGGGAGGACTAGTGTCGTTTAAAGATTCAAAGATGAGTGGTACTATGTTATTCGATCCTGAATTGGGAACAGTGGTTCAGAGTAATAGTTCTGTTGATATGACAATGTCGGTTGGCGGTGAACTTGGGGCTGAAATGGATACAAAAACTAGTTCGTCCTACTCACTCATTTCAATTGACTAGCTTTTTGCTGAGGGAAAAAAGTTCATTAGATTTGTTATAAGTTCGTAGAGCTAATTGATTTCCCTGATCTCATTTATTGAAGGGAATAACGGTATTGGGTGCTAGAATTTTGAAAATCTTTTTGTTCTGAACGAACAGGCTTGCTAGAAGGGCCTCCCTTTATTACTACCTAATGAGAGCCTTTTTCATTGAGGCTTAAAAAACATAATGTCTGACTCTTTCGTTCATCTGCATCTTCATACAGAGTATTCATTACTCGATGGGGCCGTGCGCATTGGCGACCTTATGAGTAAAGCTCTTCGGTGTAAGATGTCAGCAGTCGCAATGACTGATCATGGAAATCTTTATGGGGCAATTGATTTTTATAAACAGGCTACGAAAGCAGGCATAAAACCAATCATTGGGTGTGAGGTTTATTTGGCGCCTGGATCTATGCAAGATAAGAAAAAAGTGCCGGGATTGCCTAATGCGCATCACCTCACACTTCTGGCAAAAGATGTTTGTGGGTATGAGAATTTGGTGAGGCTTGTTAGCCAGGCGCATTTGGAAGGGCAGTATTATAAGCCGCGGGTTGATAAGGAGCTTTTGGATAAATATTCGGAAGGAATTATTTGTCTAAGTGGATGCATTAACGGTGAGATTAACTACTGGATACAACAAGAACAAATAGACATTGCCAGGGAGAAGCTTGGTGAGTTTGTGGATATTTTCGGGAAGGATGATTTTTATCTCGAGATGCATGACCACGGCATGGATCAGCAACGTCTGTGCAATCGACAGCTTTTATCCTTTTGTGGTGAATTTGGTTTGAAACCTGTGGCTGCAAATGATGTGCATTTTCTGAACCGCAAGGACCATGAAGCGCATGATGTTTTAATTTGTATTGGGACTGGAAAGATGGTGCTTGATGAGAATCGAATGAGATATTCTCCGGAAGTCTATTTTAAGACGGCCAAGGAAATGCGTCAGTTATTTAAGGAGGTTCCAGTTGCTTGTGATAATACGCTCGAGATTGCCGACAAAATTGATTTTAGGCTGGAACTGGATTCGACTAGTTCAGAGAGGTATCCAGAATATGAAATTAAAACAGAAGTTTCTCGAGAAAGCTATTTCCGTGATTTATGTGAAGAGGGTCTAGCCGATAGATATGGGAAAGAGAGGGCTAAAACTGATAAAGAACTTCAGCAGCGGTTGGATTATGAGATTGGAATCATGGAGCGGATGGGTTTCGTTTCCTACTTTTTGATTACCTGGGATTTTATTAAGTGGGCAAAAGATAATTGTATTCCGGTGGGCCCTGGTAGGGGCTCAGCGGCAGGATCATTGGTCGCTTATGTGCTTGGGATTACAGATCTGGATCCGATTCGGTTTGGCTTAATTTTCGAGCGGTTTCTTAACCCGGAACGTGTGAGTCCTCCTGACGTGGACGTTGATTTTTGTCAAACCAGAAGGCCTGAAGTTATTGAATATGTTCGGCAGAAATATGGGGAACGATGCGTATCTCATATTATAACTTTTGGTACCCTTGGGGCCAAGAGCGTGGTCCGCGATGTGGGTCGCGTGCTAGGTTGGAGTTATGGTGATGCTGACAGGATTGCTAAAATGATCCCCACTGAATTGGGCATTACGCTTGCAGGGGCACGCAAAAAAAATCCTGAACTTAAGGCAGCCATTATTAATGAACCCCGAACTGAGGAGTTATGGGAATATGCTATGTTTTTGGAGGGCCTCACTCGTGGCGTTGGCATTCACGCGGCAGGAATAGTCATTGGCGATTGTGAACTGGATGTTCATGTTCCCCTGACCCGAGGCAATGAAGGTGAAGTGGTGACTCAATATGCGATGAAGCCACTTACTGATCTTGGTATGCTCAAGATGGATTTTCTAGGATTGAAAACGCTTACCGTGATACAGGACGCCGTTGAATTAATACGAAACAAGGTTTCAGATTTTGAGATATCTAACATTCCATTAGATGATGAATCTACCTTTGATCTTCTTAATGCTGGTGAAACTTGTGGAGTTTTTCAATTGGAATCCGGAGGAATGGTTTCATTATGTAAGCAGTTTGGGGTTAACCGGATTGAGGACATCATTGCACTAATTGCACTTTATCGTCCAGGCCCAATGGAGCTCATTCCGGACTTCATTGATCGTAAGAGAGGGAAAAAGAAAGTTCAATATTTGCACCCTTTGCTCGAAGAGGTGTCGAAAGAAACGCATGGCATCTTGATTTATCAGGAACAAGTACAGAAGGCTGCCAATCTTTTGGCTGGTTATAGTCTTGGAGATGCTGATCTTTTGCGCCGAGCCATGGGTAAGAAGGATCCCGAAGAGATGGCAAAACAGCGCCATGTATTCGTTGAAGGGTGCAAGAAAGTAAATGAGATACCCGAAGGACAGGCTAATGGAATATTTGATCTGCTCGAAAAGTTTGCTGGGTATGGATTTAATAAGTCTCACTCTGCAGCTTATGGGATGATTAGTTATCAGACTGCATATTTGAAGGCAAATTATCCGGTTGATTTCATGGCGGCCCTTCTCTCAAATGAAATTAACAACACTGACAAGATTGCGGTATTTGTTGAGGAGTGTAAAACGATGAGCATAAAGGTCTTACCTCCTGACATCAATAAGAGCGAACTTAAATTTGCTCCTGGTTATGCAGAGGATGGCAAGGAGAGTTCTATTAGGTATGGGTTGGCAGCTATTAAAAATGTTGGTAGCGCGGCCATGGCTTTAGCTATTGAAGAAAGAACAAAGAACGAGGAATATTTTTCGGCTGATGATTTTGCGAAACGGTTAGAATCAAGAACAATAAATAAAAAGATATTGGAATCCCTTACAAGGGCCGGAGCATTTGACTTTTCAGGAGAAGAACGCGCGCATTTATTTGCCAGAATTGATTTGATTATAGCCGCGGCTTCAACTGCCCAAAAGGATCGAATTGCTGGCCAAACTTCACTCTTTGCAGAGGACATGGATTTTAGTTCTACTTCTGTTAATTTGTCTTCCAATAATACAATTGAATATGAGCCTTGGACCGAAGATGAAATTTTATTTTCAGAGCGTGAGCTGCTGGGATTTTATGTTACGGGACATCCTCTAGATTCTTATAGACAGCTTTTTAACAAAGATAAATATAAAAGGCTTTCAGAATTGCAGGACCTCAAAGAGCGACGCAAGTATGATTTCATGGGGCGCATTGCTGGCGTTGACAGAAGATATACAAAAAAAGCTGGCAAGCCATTTGCGATCCTGACATTTGAAGGTTTTACAGGGCAGTCTGAGGTTATGGTTTGGCCAGAAGTTTTCGAAAGATCAAATGAATTACTTCAAGTCGGTGCCGTTATTGAATTGCATGCCAAGGTTGAAATTGATTCAAGATCTGATGCGAAGAGGTTAACGGCGGAAAGGATCCGTCTTTTGGACAAACCTAATGAAGCTTCAATAAAAAATCAGAATGGGAATAGGTCCGATCCTGATAGTACAAGTTCAGCCATCGCAAAAAATGGGGATCTACCAAAGGGGACGTTAACTTTATATCTTCAAAGCTCGCAGCATGGCTCTGAAGATTTACAGAAGATTCGTTCTATTTTATGCCAGCACCCTGGTGAAGTGTCAGTGCAATTGTACATTGAGATGGCTGATGGGAACGAGATCAAAATGGATATGGGATCACGATTTTCGGTCTTAAATAGCTTAGAATTACGCGGAAAATTGGGAAGTTGGATTAGAGATTAGAGTTTTGTTCAAAAAAAATTGAACAAAATGATTAAGGGCCTATCTTACTGACCCTTTTCTTTATGAGTTCAAGCCCACAAACTTCGATTCAAGATCCTGAGCAATTGTCTCAGAAATTAACGAATTCGAATTCAGATCAACTCGAAATAATACAAAGGGAAGTGATAGCTCTTTTTGTTAATGGAGTTCGAGTTTTAGGGCTGCCTAAATCCGTTGGGGAAATTTACGGTTTGTTATTTATTTCGCCTGATCCTCTTGCCTTGGATGTTATTGTAAGCAAGTTGGAAATTTCCAAGGGATCCGTGAGTCAGGGTCTGCGATTTCTTCGTAATCTGGGGGCGGTGAAACCTGTATATGTGAGTGGAGACCGAAGGGATCATTTTACAGCTGTGGCTGAGCTGAAGAAGCTTGCTAATGGATTTATAAGAGGTGAACTGAATCCTAATCTTGAAAGTGCAACTCTCAGATTGGATGAACTGAAGGTCATGGCAAACAGTGACACTTCACCAAATTCAGATTTTTTCCAAGAACGCATAAGGCGTATTGGGAACTGGCGGCGTAGAGGTGGAATGCTATTGAAAATTGTGAATAGGTTTCTTGGGAGGACAACTCGGGTATAATTTCTGAGCAAATGCGTAATAATGGATAATGATATTTCATCAGAACCTCGGTGGTATGTTTTAAGGACGCGCCCTAAATCTGAGCACATTGCGGCTAATGGGCTTGTTTGTCGTTCAGGGATCGAAGTTTATTGTCCGCGCCTAAAATTTCGCAAGATGACTTCCCGAGGAAAGGTCACTTTTACTGAGGCGCTTTTCCCAGGATATATTTTTGCTTATTTTTCTACTCAACAACATTTGCGAACCGTGAGTTATTCTAATGCTGTTTTGAATGTACTTAAATTTGGTAATCAATGTGCATCTGTTTCCGATTTGGTAATTTCACAATTGCGTGAAACTATGGGAGGGGAAGATCTGAAAAACATTGAAATTAGTCCTGAGCTTGGCGAGGAGGCGGAGATTTGTTTTGGTCCATTCAAGGGAATGCGAGGGACTGTCTCTGATCTATGTCATGCGGATAAGCGGGCATGGGTACTTTTAGATTTTCTTGGACGCGTGAATAACGTTCAAGTTCCAATAGCTGATGTGAAAGCAAAGCAGAATCAAGTCGTTGCTTTAAATTTTCACTGATGCATATCCAATAATAGGAAAGAATTGAATATTTCCTTATATCAGAAAGTGAATCGGTTTCTTGCTGAAATGGGCATGAATGACCGGGGGCGGTAGCTTGATTAATTGAATAATCGAAGAATTGAAAGCTGCAATCGACAATCAGAGCCTTGATGAAAGAGTCAATGTACTAGGCGTAGGTATTAGCCCGATTAACCTAGATAAGGCATCTGAACTTATACACGTGGCTATACAGTCAGAGTCACAAGGTTATGTAGGAGTGACAGGGGTGCATGGTGTCACGGAAGCTCAATCTGATTCTTCATTTAAACGAATTTTGAATAATACGTTTTTAAATACTCCGGACGGCATGCCAATGGTTTGGTATGGGAAAATTCTTGGTTATGAGGGCATTTCCAGAGTTTATGGCCCGGATCTTATGTTGCGCATATGCTCTGAGTCTGTTGATAATGGGGTCCGTCATTTTTTCTATGGTGGTAGAGAAGGCGTTGCGGAAAATCTAAGAGATGAATTAACAAAAAAATTTCCCGGATTAGAAGTGGTTGGAACATATACTCCGCCATTTAGGCCGTTAACTGAGGATGAAGAAATGAGTGTCCGTGACCTTATTAATGATTCGGGTGCTCACTGCGTTTGGGTTGGTCTTAGTACACCAAAGCAAGAAAAGTTTATGAGCAATATTTTAGGGAAGTTTGGCAAAGAAGGCGATGGCTCATTTGAAGGAGCAAAAATATTTTTTGGTGTGGGTGCAGCTTTTGATTTCCATGCCGGACTGATTCCTCAGGCTCCATCTTGGTTGCAGTCTTGTGGGATGGAATGGTTTTATCGGCTTTGCAAAGAACCTAAGCGGCTTTGGAGGCGATACTTAAAGAACAATCCATTATTTATAATGAGAGCAATTTTACAGCTTTTCAGGTTACGTAATTATCCTTTGGGGGTGCCTGATGATCATTAATTTGGAATATTCAGTGATAAAACATCTAGGAATATTTCATCAAATGCTTGGCGAGATTCGCTAGTTGTAATAATATTTTAATTATGAGGATCTGGAATATAATTTTTGTGACATTGCTTCTAATGTCTGCAATTGAGATTCGAGGCTATGCTCAAGAATCAGATCTTGATCGGCTCAAGGCAGGATTTAACAACAAAATCGATGAAGTTCTTAACCCTCTCATTAAGAGACATCTTCAATCATTGCTTAATTTGGAAAAAACTCTTGCCCAGCGACAGAAGCTTGAAGATGCCTTATTGGTCAGAGAAGAGAGGACGCGCCTTTCCTCGGCCAAGAGCACAGCAGTTTTAGTGGGATTGCCTGATGCCCCATCTCAGCTGAAGACGCTCGCATCCAGATTCCAAAGAGAGTCTTTGTCTCTAGTCAGGAGTTGGGAAAGTAAATACGAAAAAGCATTAATGAGTCTTGAAACTAGACTTACGAAATTAGCTAAATTAAATCAGGCATTACTCGTAAAAAAAGAATTAAAATCGTTCCGTGACAAGATTGCTTTGCGCGATGGGAATGATGGAGGAGACGCAAAGAGTGAAAAATCAGGTAAAGTTGATTATGCGCTTATCTCGGAGGGCGCGACTGCAAAGGCTCCGCAATCCGCTGAATCGTTAATCGATGGTGATTTAAGGCACAGTGGAAGTGAAGGGTTTGCTTGGGGTTCTTATCCGTCGGAGTTCATTGTTACTTTTCCAAAGAATAGAAAAATAGGAGAAATAAATTTTCTTCTATATGACAAAGATCGATCAAGAAAGTATGCCTATCAGCTTTTTGTCTCACGTCGTGAAGGAGGTGATTGGGAGATGATATCTGATCATTCAGAGAAGCCTTCCAGTGGATGGCAAAAAAATAATTTTTCTCCAGCTAGCTTAAAGAAAATAAAGATTATTGGTCTATTTAACACAGCAAATAAAAACTTTCAGATCGTTGAGATTGAGGCGCGTTAAGAGGACCCGTTAAAGGTACCGCTTCGATTGGTTGGAAAATCCTGTTGCTTGGATTTCTTTACAAAATAAATATTAATGTCTCGCACTCAGAAGACAGCTTATCTTTCTGCATCACAGGTAATTACAACTTTGTCTACGCTTGCCGTTGCTGTGGCCCTTTCGCGTGTATTGGAGACCAAGGCAGAGTATGGGACTTACCAACAAACCTTACTCGTATACACATTCATAGCACCTTTATTGGCTCTAGGATTGCCAGCGGCGGTCTTTTATTTTGTTCCAAGGAATCAAGGCAAAGAGAGGAGCGTTTTGATTAATGGGCTGGCGGCATTAATAACCAGTGCTTTATTGTTTGCTTTGTTTTGCGCTATCCTAGGGCCTATTTTTATACCTAGTTGGTTCGGCAATTCAAATCTTGCGCGGACTATTCCGTGGCTGGCGATTTACGGACCGGCGACTCTGATCCTGATCTTTATTTCTTCTGCTTTGGTTGCGGTAGGTCGTCCTAAAACGAGCGCTTTATTCACAGCAATTTTCAGACTGTTCATGGCTTTCTCAGTTGTGTTGTCAGCTGTTATGTATGCTTCGGTAAATATTTCTTTGGGCGTTCAGGCTGTGGTATGTTTGGCAGGAGCAATTCTTGGCATAGGGTTTATTTGGCAAGCTACATCAAAAAGTGAAAGTGTGTCCTTATTGCCTTCATTGAGCGGTGTTAGCACGCAATTAAAGTATGCGGTTCCTCTTGGTCTTGGAGCAATGCTAGAGGGTATGGCTTTGGCTATTGATAAAGTGATAGTATCTTTATTTTGTACTACTGAAGAGTATGCAGTTTTTGTTAATGGTGCTATGGAAGTTCCTTTAATAGCGGCGATAACAGTGGCTGCAGGAGCAGTAATGTTGCCCGAAATTGTTATTGCATTCAGTAAAAATGATCGGTCTAAGGCTCTTGGATTGTGGAAACTAATGGTAAAGAGGGTGACTTTATTTTTATTGCCCGTAGGTTTTCTCTTTTACTTGGTTTCTGAGGAATTGATGGTGGTCCTTTATTCGGAAAGCTTTAAGGAAAGTGCGGATCCTTTTAGAATTTATATGCTAATGCTTCCAGCAAGGGTCGCTTACTTTGGTATGTTATTTCAAGGTGCTGGAAAGACACACCTTGTTCTTTTAAGGGCCATTATAACGCTCTCTTTAAATACGATGATTACGTATTTCTTGGTAAGAAAATTTGGGATGTCTGGAGCGGCTTGGGGAACGGTGGCCGTTGTTTGGTTTTTTGTTGTTCCTTATTGTGTGATTCAATGCAGTAAATTTGTTGAAGCTAGATGGAATGTTCTCCTGCCTTATCGTTATATCTTGGCTGTAGGAACAGTGTCAGCAGCAGCAGCACTAGGTGCTTGGTATTTGAGTGGTCTTTTTGAGATTAGATCAGCATTATTTGCAGGTATGCTCAAAGGTTTTATTTATACCTTTGTGGTGAGTATTTTGATGGGAGTTTTCTTTCGTGAAGATTGCCTTCACATATATAAACAATTAAAGTCGAGGCTTCGATGAAGCATTTGTCGTAAAATAATTGCAATGAAATGTGTTACAGTTCTTGGGGCTCGTCCCCAATTTGTTAAGGCTGCTCCTGTCAGTGCGGCGATGATTGATGCAGGAATAGATGAGATGTTGGTCCATACCGGTCAACATTTTGATTATGAAATGTCTCAAGTTTTTTTTGATGAGCTGAATATACCAGAGCCAAAATATAATCTTGCCATTTCCGGAGGATCGCACGGCCGCATGACTGGTAGGATGTTAGAAGCTGTTGAGGCTGTGATTGAGAAAGAAATCCCGGACTGTGTATTAGTTTACGGAGACACAAATTCAACCCTTTCAGGTGCCCTCGCAGCGACAAAACTACATGTGCCTGTTGCTCACATGGAAGCAGGTATCCGTAGCTATAATAAAAATATGCCGGAGGAAATTAACAGAATACTGACCGATCATGTCTCATCTCTTTTACTTTGTCCTAGCGAAACCGCTGTGGAAAATTTGAAAAAAGAAGGAATCAATGATGGGGTCATGATGGTCGGTGATGTGATGGCCGATGCTGCGAATCTTGCTAACAGCATAGTTAAGAATAATTCAAATTATTTACCTTCAATTGAGGGCTTTGATTGGGAGCAGGGTTATGACCTTTTGACTTTGCACCGCGCTGAGAACACTGATGAAAAATCACGAATAGATTCAATATTTGGAGCTCTAAATGAAATAAAAACCCCTTTGATATTTCCTGTTCACCCAAGGACACGCGATGCGATAGCCAAAGCTAATGTTTTTTTATCTGATAACATTATTATTTGTGAGCCTTTGAGTTATTTGTCAATGACAGCTCTTATGAATGGGGCCTCGCGTGTGTTCACTGATTCGGGCGGCTTGCAAAAGGAAGCGTATTGGGCTCATAAGCCTTGTATAACTTTGCGAGAAGAAACGGAATGGCCCGAGACACTCGATGATAACGCTAATCAGTTAGTTGGGGCTGATGCTCAACTTATTCTTGCTGCCGTTGAGAAGACAAATCAGGTATCGTTCAAATCGGCACTTTATGGAGATGGAAATTCGGCTTTTCGGTGCGTTTCAGCTATCAATGAGTTGTTTCAGAAATAAATCTTATTTCGTTCATTATTCCGTTAGAGAATGAAAATAGCTTATATAATTACATGGAACCTTGGTCATAATGACGGAGTCACCAGAAAGGTATTGAGGCAAGTACGCGAATGGAAAAAATTGGGCCATGAAGTAGAAATTTTTTGTGCTGCCGAGGAGATTACCAAGGCTGTCAATGGGGTTACCTTTTTTAAAAAAGATCGTGTATGGAGTTCTATTTTTGCTGCCTTTAAGAATCGTAAAGTTTATACTAACCTTTGTGATCAGGTTATAAAGTATACTCCGGATATAGTTTATTTGCGTTGGGAGTTTCACAAAAGACCTTTGGCCCGATTGATGGAAAATATTCCTACTATTATTGAAATAAATACTTTTTTCCAAGGTGAGTTTAGGAGGCGATCCAGAGAGAACTGGATAGAGAAAATTAGATACTGGTATTATCTATTAACTTACAAAAAATTTGATAAATGTTGTTCAGGTTTTGTCTCAGTTTGTAAAGAATATCTTCAATTGGGCCAATACGATAAATGGAATAAACCTCATTGCTATATTCCAAATTCTATTCCACTTGATAAAGAGCAAAAACCAATTGATTATTCAGCTCAGGAGATTTCCATTCCTAGATTAGTTTTTATAAGCTCAGGTATACAGCCATGGCATGGCCTAGATAATTTGATTGAATTAGCAGAAAAATCTGTAGGCGAACTTCAATTTGATTTAATTACGGGGTTTGATGTGGGTTATCTTGAGCTGCCTGAAAATATCAAAGTTTATCCTTTTCTGGAGAAAGACGAGTTTTTGGAGATCTTTAAAAATGCAGTAGCAGGAATCGGATCAGCAGGCCTTTATGAAAATGGCATGAATGAGGCTTGCGTTCTTAAGCTTAGGGAATACTTATCAGCTGGTTTACCAGTTATAGTGCCTTATAAAGACACGGCTTTTCTTAATCAAAAGTCACCAGAGTGGTTTCTTGAGTTACCTAACGAACCTAGTTCATTAGGTAACAACAAAGAGAAAATAATGGATTTTGTTGAAAGAATTAGAGGGCTTAGAGTTCAAACTAATGAAGTTTTTCCATATATTAGTAGTGAAATATGGGAGGCAGAAAGAGTGAACTTTTTTAAACAAGTTCTTAAGATGAAATGATGTGAAATTGAAACTTAATAAAGGATTTATATTTTATTTTCAGCTTGTATTAATTTCATGCTTTACCAAGTCTGTTGCTCTAAGTGACGTTGTTAGGCTCCCTCTTGGTAAAGACTTACAGTCGATTATAAACGAGCAAGATAAGGGAACTAGTTTCCTTTTAGAAACTGGAATTCACCGTGGTTATGAGATTAACTTGAAAGCTGGTGACACTTTAGTCGGGGAGGAGGGAGCGGTTCTTTCGGGTGCGGAACTGCTGACTGATTGGAAATATGAAGATCCTTACTGGGTCCATGAGGGGTCGCATTCTAAGGTCGTACCATCGTTAGACGATGAGACTAGGGTCTGGGAAGCCAGAGCCAATTATCCACATGACCTTTTTTGCGATGATGTTCCTCTGATGCAGAGAATGAGTCGCTCCCTGTATCTTCGAGAAGGCAATTATTGGTTCTATGATTACGATGAAAATAAAATTTATATTGGATTCGATCCTTCCGGTTGTGAATTGGAGCTGAGTGGATTGTGCCGTTATGGCTTAAGGGCAAAGGGACAAGGAGTGACATTACGGAATGTGCGCTTTGAGAACTATGCGACTTATGACCTTAATCCTGCAGTTGATTTGGGTCCCGGGGCAGTAGTTGAAAGATGCACTATCTCTGGTAGTCATTGCATAGGCATTCGAATTTCCAGCAATTCAATAATTCGACGTTCAGTATTCAATCACAATGGGCTTGCTGGATTGCATAATGGAGGGGATGAAACCCTGATAGAATTTTGTGAGTTTGCCTATAATGGGTGGGCTGGTTTTTCTGGAGACTGGGCGCGGGCAGGATGCAAGGTTCCAGGTGTTACCAATACTGTTCTGAGACGTAATTATGCTCACCACAATACTGGTCCAGGTTTTTGGTTTGATATCAATTCTAATGGGAATCTATTTGAAGAGAATTTGAGTGAATTTAATTCCTGGGAAGGATTGATATATGAGTTGAGCTGCGGCTGTGAAATTCGTAATAATATTCTTCGATGGAATGGTCTGGTTCCAAGGGGTGGGCAATTGTGGGGAGTTCCTTTTGTTATACAGAATGCAGAAAATGCTAACATTCATCACAATTACTTTGAGGCTTCTCCTGCTAATGGTGCGCGTGGAGGAGGGCTTTCTATAATTAATCAGTTCCGCCCTCAATATACTGATGGTATTTGTGGTGAACATACTACAGAAGGAAATCACATTCATAATAACGTGATGGTCATGCCCAATGGAGGCTATAATGGTCTTCAGTATGGTTCATTCGGTTGGGACACTTATGCTGATTTTATTAAGGCTGGAAATTTATGGGAAAAGAATACTTATTTCTCAGGAAAGCCTACCCGTGGTAACTTTCATTGGTACGGTCCGGGCAAAAGAGAAGAAGATTTTGTTATAGAATTTCTGAATTGGAATGAGTGGAGGAATCGGGGGCAGGATACGGATAGTATTCTAATTGGTAAGCACTCTTCATTCTTTAATCCATTCAATCCCGAATTAGATGATCTTATTCTCAAGACGACCGGTGTCAGTTATCAGGAGATTAAAGGTCCATTCGTGCAATTAATTTCCGATGATGAAGATGATTCAGATAATGATGGCTTACCAGATGCTTGGGAGAAGTCTAATGGGTTAGATTGGACTTCGAAAGATGCCGATATGGATACTGATTCTGATGGTCTTGAAAACATTGTAGAGTATCAGAGGTCTACAAACCCACAAAGACCAGACACTGACGGAGACGGTATTCCTGATGGCTGGGAATTGGACCATGGTATCAATCCACTAGTTGAAGATTCCTTACTGGATCCTGATGAGGACAATTTTACTAATATTGAAGAATATGAATTAAATACAGAGCCTATAGTTGCTAACAAATTAAAGCTGAGTGTTCCAGAAGAGGGTCTAACCATGTGGTTAAAGTCAGGCACCCCAATGAATACTGAGTATGTAGGCAGAGTTTCGAGTTGGCGGGACTGGCGACAGAAGAATAATCAAATGGATACGCCTTTTAATCACCAAGCGCCGGTTATTAATAATGAAACTTATAACGGATATCCACTACTTGATTTTAGTTCAGGTGATTTAAAATCAAGTGCGAATGACGTGTTGGGAAATGCTGGTGATGGTTGGACGTTATTTAATGTTTTTAGAGTCAAAAAAATTAATGAAGGTTCTAAAAAATTTGCGTTGATGGGGAATAGTATTTGGAGGGAGAGCGGTTTCCGGTTAACGCTTGAACAGGGCCATTTGCATTTTTATTCTACTCAGTCAGAGGACCCAGTTTCCGTGGGGACTCACCGGAGGTTACTTGATAAAGAGCTTGTCGTTATGACTTTATATTATGATGACATTAATAGGGAAGGTCGTTTGTACCTAGATGGTATTGAGCAGGAAAGAGGCAAGGGTCATATACCATTTAATTCTGAGTCATTATGGATTGGGCACATTGGAGGAATGCAATCTCAGGAAGCCGAACATGCTGAACTCTTAACTTATAATAGGCCATTGGATCATCCCGAAAGAAAAGCAGTTGAGGCTATGCTTTTGGGTAAATATAAATCAATAGGTGTCCTAGCCAATGATTCTGATAATGATGGGATTTCAGATTGGTGGAAGATGGAATATGGGGCAATTGAAATTACGCAAGGAGATGCTGATTCTGATGGTTTGTCCAATTTTGAGGAATATCTTAATCATACCAATCCTTATGTTCTTGATACGGATGGAGATGGCTTAACTGATGCTTGGGAATTATCGAATGGGTGGAATCCTAGGCTAGATGATTCGGCCGTAGATATTGATTTTGATGGGTTAGATTCGGTAAAAGAAATGGAATTAAAAACGAATTTAGAACGGGCTGATACCGATGGTGATCTTATGCATGATGGTTGGGAATTTATTAATGGATTAGACCCATTAGTTAATGATGCGGATGATGATCCTGATAAAGATGGGTTGAAGAACCTAGATGAATTCCGAAACAATACTTTAGCTCAGAATCCTGATTCTGATATGGATTCTCTTTCCGATTACTGGGAAATTATTAATGGGTGGGATCCTCTTAATAACGCAATAGAAAATGATTCTGATTCTGATGGGCTCACTGACTTTGAAGAGTTTCGTTATAAAACAGATATAGCATCCGTTGATACTGACAATGATAAAATTTCTGATGGGGATGAGATAAAAAATAATCTTAATCCTTTAGTTAATGATGCGGATGAGGATCCGGATTCGGACGGCCTAAATAATTTATCAGAGATAAATATAGGAACTGACCCATTTCTTAAGGATACAGATTCTGATGGGATGCCAGACGGTTGGGAGTCAAAGAACAGAATGAATGCTCTTGCAGATGACGCTTTGGAGGATTTTGATTTTGATTCTATCAGTAATCTCTCTGAGTATGTGAATGGAACTGATCCGATCGAATGGATCGATATTGATGTGGATGGAATGCATGATCTATGGGAACTACAATCAGGTTTGAGAGTGAATGTCGTGGATAGAGATGAAGATCCGGACCAAGATAATGTTCCCAATCTCATAGAGTTTATATTGGGTGGAGACCCCTACGATAAGACAAAGGCCCCTGGAATGGGAGTTCAAGAAATGAGCAATAAAAGCACGGAAATTTGGTACCATGTACTGAAATCACGTTATTATTTCTATAGAATTAACCTTGAGAGATTGAATCCTAATAATAGTTGGGAAGAGTTACTTAATTTTGATCAAAACGTTAAGGCTCTGGATCTTAGTTCGAAAATACTAGATGGATTGCATGACAAGGCAGTTTATCGTATCAGGATGGAAAGGTTGCCTTGAAGGCAGTAACCCATATTATTGGTATTCAATTCTTGAGAAACTAGTTTGGTAATTGTAGATGAACATTAAAGCTATTGTGTTGATGGGCGCAGGCCTTTTGGTCGCGCTCTGGGCCGGTCAGGCTGTTGGCAATGGCAATTACGGTACTGCTATTGCAGTTGCCGGGATTACCATCTTTGCTGTTCTCGTTTCAGTTGTTGGTAAACATTATCGATTTGAAGGATGGGCAATCGCAATTGTCTGCGCGTGTTATTTTGTGGGAGGAAAAGGATTTGCTTACCAAAGACTCGTATCGGTTCTTTTCGTAGGGGAGGCAACATTGATTTTGTTGATTGGGTTCCACTTGGTTAGGTGCTTAGCGGGTAAGAATGATGTGTTCCCCCGGCACCCGCTCACTGTCCCGGTGATGTTATTACAAATTTATGGTTTTGCGCATCTCTTGATTGATAGGAAGTACTTTGATTTTTTCTTTCTCATGAAAGATGTTGCTACCGTTTATTATGGTTTATTCTTTTTTCTAGTATTTCCATCTATGTTGCACCGGCCGACTCGGCAATATCTACTAAAGCTGTTACCCATTATTTCAGGAATAGCGTTAACTGTTTTGACTTCTTTCTTGTTAGTGCCGGGCTTGGAGCAAAAAGTTTTCTACGGGACCATGGTCCGTGGTGCTCCTTTGATCATGCCCTCAATTGATGCTCTCATACCTGTTTGTGTAGGCTTTTCAGCATTTTGTTATTTTAAACACCTTCATTCGAGCGGGTTATGGAAAATACTATACCTGTTAACTTCAGTTTTTTGTACTGTGCCGTTATTCGCTCAAGGAAAGGCAGTGTTTTATCTCGCGTTTTTCGCATTCGTTGGTGCCCTTTTTATAATTGGGCATTGGCGCCTTTTGGTCGTTGGTTTATTTGCCGGGATTCTTGCAACTGTTTTTGTTTTCTCTTTGGTGGAGTCTCGCGTCATCGAGGATAGGGAAGGTCGTTTCGAGAGATTTTTGGATGAGTTTTCGTCTTTTGATATAGCTGGTATTGGAGGTGGTAAGCAACGATTTGCGCAAGAGAATGTGGACTGGCGATTTACTTGGTGGAAAATGGTTATTGAGGATGTGATGAGAGAGAACCCTTGGTATGGGCTCGGCCTAGGCTCAGATATATCAACAAAATTTCACGCGACTTATTTTCAGACTGGAGAAGATAATACTGATGTTCACATTGCGAGATACCCGCATAATGTCTTAATCACTATATTTGGTAGATTGGGTATCATTGGTCTTATGATTTTCCTCCCACTATGCATATTAACTGTGAGAGAACTTTGGCTTGGAATGATGAGGTTACGCGCATCTGTTGGTGAAAATGATCCTGGGCTTGCATTTGTTTGGGCCTTTGTTATGGCAGGATTTATTAATGCTTTTTTCCAATCCACTTTTGAAGCGCCTTATGCGGCAGTGGCATTTTGGTCAATGCTTGCAGTCCTTTGTGTGATGAACAGGCAGGTAGAGGATCCTACTGATGAGGATGAAGATGTTCAAGAAGGTATCGACGTTCTGCCTGATGGGGGAATGCTGAATGACGGAGAATTTGCAATGAGGTCAAAGGCCACATAGTTCAAAGGATTATAATGATTTTGAGTGTATTGTCATGAAGGATGATCGAACTTGGCAGGGCGTAGTGCCGTGGATATATGGAAGAATTCCTGCATTTCGTAGTAGGAGGTTTTCCAGGTTCTTGGCTGAACTTAAGCCAGAGGCAAAAGAAAAAATCATTGATTTGGGGGGAGAGCCTGAGTTTTGGAAGAAATCCACTATAGAATTGGAAGTCCATTGTGTAAATCTGGACAAAGTAGAATTTATTCAGGACGAATATTTGGTCAGAATAAAAACCAGTGCCGGGGACTGTTGTGATCTTGCTGATGAGAAGGATAATTCTTATGATATAGTGTTCTCAAATAGTGTCATTGAGCATGTTGGGGATTTGCAGCGGCAAAAATTATTTGCACAGAATGCTCTTCGTCTTGGTCAGAAGTTATGGATTCAAACACCTGCTAAATATTTCCCCATTGAACCTCATTGGTTTGCTTTATTTATTCACTGGTTTCCAAGAAAATATCAGTATTCGCTTTTCAGGTTATTTGCTCTTCGCCAACGATTTGCCGGGGTCAAACTCTCTAAGAAGGAGATAAAGGCTCAAGTCGATGATGTCAGATTAATGACTAAGAGGGAACTAAAAGAAATGTTCCCTGGTTGCAGAATTATTACCGAGCGGTTCTTTCTTTTTCCAAAATCCTATATTGTTGTTAAGGGTGGAGAAAATTAGCCCTAAAATTTTTATTATTACCTAAAGGTTTTCCGTTTTTAAATGAATTCGATTCTCTTAGTTGGTCAGACGCCACCACCTTATCATGGACAAGCGATTGCGATGCAGCAATTGTTCGATCAACGGTGGGAGGGATTAAAAGTTCGATATTTGAGGATGGCATACAGCCATAGCGAGTCAGAGGTCGGCCGTTTCAGAATCAGAAAGATATTTCATCTAATTTCACTCGTAATAAAATCTTGGTTCATTTTAATTAAGAATCGACCCTGCTGTCTGTACTATCCTCCGGCAAGCCCTAACCGCACTCCTGTCATTAGAGATGTAGTGTTTTTGTTGCTTGTTCGTCCATTAGCTAAGGATACTATTTTTCATTATCACGCGGGAGGGCTTCCTGAATATGTTGCATCTCTGAGTTTTCCTCTGAGGCTTCTTTCAAAGATTGCGTTTAGCAATGCGGCTCTTGGCATTGAGATATCTGAGAGTCAGCTAAATAAAGATATTTTTTTTCCTGTGAAGAAGAGGATTTGCATTTCAAATGGGCTTGATGTTTCAGATGTAGAGCAAAGATCCGATGAGGAAGAGGACGGAAGGAGGAGGATTTTGTTTATTGCGGGATTGCGTGAAAGTAAGGGAGTTATGGACATTATAGGAACGGCTGACAAGATGCGGCAATTAGGTGCAGATTTCGTGTTTGATGTTGCCGGAGCATGGCAGGAGGAAAATACACGTAGAGAATTTGAAACAGAGTTATCGAGGTTGAACCTTAATGATCATATTATTCTTCATGGGCGAGTCACTGGCGAAGAAAAATGGGAACTTTATAGACAAGCCTATGCCTTTTTCTTCCCATCATTTTATGAGTCTGAAAATTTTCCATTGGTTCTTATTGAGGCTATGGCTTTTGGTCTTCCCATTGTTGCAACTAATTGGAGAGGTATACCAGAATTAGTTGCAGAAGGTGAAACTGGTAGGCTCTGTGATGCGGGATCATGTGAGCAATTTTCTTCTGCCCTTAATGAATTAATTAACAATGAGGATCAACATGAAAAAATGGCTTCTCTTGCTCGGTCTCGTTATGAAAAAAAATACACTAAAGCTGCATTTATTTCCGCGATGAGGAAGGCCTTCGAAAGTGTTATTGATGAACCCAAGTTACAAACAGATGCTTAGATATTTTGCTTTTTGTGCTATAACATTTGGCTATCTCTGGCTGGCTGTTTTTGGCACAGGAGTCAAACTTGTGTTCCAATGGCCAGGGCTCTTATTGTTGAGCCTTGGCTTCTTGTCTCTTCCATTTGCTTTTAGGGGAAGGACTGAAAACACATCTCTCGCCTGTCATCTCTCAGTTTTATCTTTGTTTATTTATATGATTTTGCGAGCCATTAATTCTCCTGTTCATTATCTTGGTAGGTTGGACATCATTCTGATATTAGTTTTGTTCGGTACTTATATATTTTTCAGTGCTGCAAATACTAAAAGGTATAGGTTCATTATCATTGGTCTCTTTTTCTTACTCGGTTTGGCAAATGTATGCGTGGCTATTTATCAGCTAGAGTCTAAAAGCTTTCATATTCTTCCAGGCTATGACCGAGTTGGCCTTGGTGGACAACTTGAGAGGCCGAGTGGGTTTTATAATGCCAGCCCACACTTTGCTGGTTTCATGCAAATAGTAGCAATCATGGCTGCCTCTCTTGCTTTGTTTTCCAGAGGTCTTGTCGTTCGAATCCCGTGCGCGATTGTTTTTGTGATTTCTCTTTCCGGCATTGTCATGAGTCAGAGTCGAGGCAGTTTTATTGCTCTACCATTTGGGTTGGTAATATTGTTCGGGTTTTATCTGTTTTTTAATATCCGGGTAATAAAGAGGCATTGGAAAATGAACGGTAAGAGGGCATTCATAATTCTTGGAATCATTTGTGTTTTGTTGGTAGCAGGCACTTGGATGATTAAAGGTTTTGGTAAGCGTGTCGGTTCAGTTGATGATTTTTTTGCAGATACTTCACGCTCAAATTTCAGGGCAGGGGCTGTCGATCAATGGATGGAGTCGCCATTAGTTGGGACCGGAGCGCGAACGTTCCAATACAAGTATTTGCAGTATCGCCCAAGCCATGCGCCTTTCCATCAAAGGGATCCTCGTTTTACTCATAATGATTATTTACAGCAGGGCGCGGAATATGGACTAATTGGTCTTGGTCTTGTTCTTCTAACAATATGGGCTCACTTTTTTTGTGCAGTCCGGCGGGTAAGAAATTATGCGGCTATAAGTGACGGTTTTGTTGATCAATCGGGCCGGTTAAAATACGCCTTTTTGGTTGGATCCATTGCTGTGATTTCAGCGCATGCTGTTCATGCGTGTGTTGATTTTCATGTTAGACTCTTTGCAACTGGCATACCGATTATATTTTGTTTATCAATTATGGCAGGTTCAAATCGTTCAGGGATTCGAAGATCTATAGTCGCTTCAATCTCCGTGTGGGTATCAGCTTTGTGTGGCCTTTCAATTCTGATAATGGCGTGGACTCTGGCGCCTTCTTCTTGGTTAATACAAAAGGCCAAGGATCAGGTGAGTCAAAACACACCATCCGCTGCAATTTCATTTTTACACGAGGCGTCGGAAATGGACCCATTAAATCCTGAGCCACTCAAAGAGCTTGCGCAGATTCGTTATGAGAAGAAAAATTCTGAGATTCCTGCTATCGTTCGTATTGGATATATCAGTAATGCGTTGGATGCTTTCCAAAAGGTGATCAGCATTAATTCATTGGATTGGAGGGCAAACATAAGCGCTGGAGGTTGTGAGATGTTCCTTGCATGGCATTCCAATCCTGCGGACAGCATGGAACATTGGAAGAGGGCCCGATCACATTTTGAAAAGGCTATTGAAATTGCTCCAACAAAATATGAGCCGCGGGAGGAATTGGCTCTCTATGAACTTGATTTGGCTCATTTTTTGGCAAGTAGAGGCTACCTGGAAGATGCGTATGAGAAAGCCAAAGAGGCGGTAGCAAAATTCATAGCGGTCCCTCAATTTTTCGTTGAAGGTGCGCCTCAGGGGCATAGAGCAAATGATGGACTCAAAAGTGCTAATAATCTGTTGATGCGTCTGGAGGAACCCCGGAATTAATAATTGATTTGTTTTAATGAAACTTAAAATGACTAGATATTCTTTTGAGCTCGTGTGATTAGGTAGAAAAATTGTTTATTAGTATAAGAAAGAGCATTGCCCGTATTTATGAAATAGTACGAGTAGTGATAGTTTCAGGAATCGCCGAATTACGACACCTATTCACTCGGTATCGGCGTGGTCCTAGGCAAAATGTTTGGGATATCGATATTGTGTATTTGTGGAGTGATCCGAGTGATTCTGTTTGGGCAGCGAAGCGAGAGGAGGTCCTGCGTTCAGAACAAAGAGATGATTACTGCTGTATTGAATTGCAGACTCTTGCTCCAAAAATGACACTTGATGAGTTGCGTTATTCTTTACGTTCTGTAGATACTCATTTAAGCGGAGTCAGGTATGTTCATATCGTTGTTGATGGACAAGTTCCTGACTGGTTAGACGTGAATCATCCCAAGATACGTGTGATCCAAGCTGAAGATATTATCACTAACAAAGATCATTACCCGAATTATAATACTCAGGCCATCGAATCTTATTTCTTTAATATTCCAGATTTGAGCGATCGGTTCATTTATTTTAACGATGATTTCTTTCTTCGTAGTAAAATGGGAGTGGATGATTTTTTCACTTCTGATGGACTCCTTAGGGTTAGATTAGGGCGCGCACTATCGCCCAAAGGTTCACCGAGTTCGGAAGAGGAGGGTGATTACGCAGGCCATAGAAATGCTAACAAGCTACTTGACCAAATGTTTGTTAAACGGGCTCGATTAACTGTGATGCATCGGCCGTATGCGCATAATAAGGAATTATTAAAAAGTGCTGAGAGTATTTTCCCTGATGCATTGGAAGAGACTCGGTCTTCAAAATTTCGCTCAACGAAGATGGTCGCCATACACAGCTTTTTGGTTCCTTATGCGGCCTCTTACCAAAAAGCAGCAGATCTTGTTCCTCCAAAATTGCTTGAGAAGGATATGTTTCGTTGGGGATCATCATCGCTTAATAACAAGAAAGTTGTTAAGCGGATTCAAGCCCTGCGAAGTGAAGCGTTTTGTATTCAAGAAGAGAGAGGAGTAGAGATTCCTGAATCTGAGATCAGCCGATTCCGGGCATTTATGTCTGATCTTTTCCCTGAACCTTCATCTTTCGAGCGTAAAAAGTAAGGAAAAACCTTTACTGGCACTATCTGATTTTTCTTAAAACCTTGTATCCTATTGACGAGATTCGTCTCTTAGCTCTTTGAGGTGAAAGTGTGGCTAAGTAGTTGGGAAGTTCATATGGAGATGTTTTCGGATCCATTAATAGAGGCTTGAAAAGACCTTTTCTGATAAGAAAGATTTCATATCCAAAACTTTCAAGGAAAGTTCCTGCCTCTGATGGATAACCAGTATGATCTTCATATATTATGTCACGAATTCTCTGGTCTTTGAGTAATTTTTTTGCTCCAAGCAGCGCTGATTTTTCATGTCCCTCTATATCGATCTTACAGGTTCCAATCGATTCTTCGGATTGTTCAAAATAATGATCTAGGCAGACCGTTTGGACCTTCATCCTTTTTCCATTCGAGGGTTCTGAATTGCTTTCTGCTAACTTTGCCGACCCTCTATTGGAATGAAAATTTTCTGGGATGGTCAGTTCTGATTCTCCGTCTTGATCAGATACTGCAGAATTTTCAATTTTGATGGAGGCAATTCGGTGATTTGATTTCCATACTTCAGTAATATATTCAAGTTCTTTGGCTATTTCTGGGTGAGCTTCAAATGATATTACTTTGCCGTTCGGCCCTGAGGCTCGAGCCAAGAGACCAGACATGAGGCCGTAATTTGCTCCGATGTCTAGGCAAGTTTCTCCCTGATCCGTGAGGCGATAAAGACACTCTAAAACGGCAGTATCGTAGGTGCCTGTCTTAATGATAGAAGCTCCGATCCGATCCTCTGGTGGAACGTTCATTGCTAATCCCCAAGGCAATTTTACAGTCACATTTTGTTTGGGACTTTTTATTTCCCAAAGTATTCGGCGGAAGAGTTGTGTTGGGCGGAAAAGAAACTCAGGACGGCGGAATAATTTTCGAAGAAAATTTTTCATTAGCGTGGCTGAATCCAATTAGCGCCGAGCTGGTCTTCATTGTGGATTTGTATAAAAATATTTGAAATAAATTCAGATATGAGCTGATCAGTTTCTTCGATGCTGTGCTCTGCAAAAGGGTGAGCGTTTTTATTCTCTATTATAGGGCTTGTGATATTGACAAATGCCCACCTCTGATTGGTTCCTGTAGCGAGTCTGTCGAATATATCGGTGAAGGTTCTACTGTAGTGACTCGCAGTAATTTTTTTTGCGCCAGTAAACCAGTAATAAGATATCTGTTTTCCACCAGTCCTGAGATGCTTTGAGAGCAAGCGCTTAGTGGGAAGATTAAATTTTCCGTTAATTGGTATTGATATTTCTTCCGAAGACAGGATTTCAAAGCCTTGTGCAGCGAGGCAGCGTTCGGGACGATGTATACTATTATTCATATCATCACCTGATAAAACAACGAAAGCGCTGACGATGTCTATTTTGTCCTCTGTTTCTGGGGTGCGTCTTTTATATTGTGACTGTGCATAATTGGTGTCCTCGGCTAACGCATTAATTACTACTTCACTAGTTCCCATGGATTCACCAAACCATTCATTAACAGTACCAGGGAGAATCATTATGATTGCTGATTCTCTAATCTTATAGCCTCTCGGAAGTAGATAGATACTTCCAAGACCGATCCCGAGCAATGCCTGACAAATTATGAGTTTACGAATCATCAGAATTTATTGTTAATCGGTACCATTCTTTGAGTTTACTTCGCTAACAACATTTTTCGTAACGATTACGCTTTTCTTTTTCCATCCTGAATTAATCAAGAATCCGACCAGCATCAGACCCAAAAGACCGAGAGGGAAAAAGATAAATCCGGAAAAATTATGGTATGTTTGTGATGCGAATTCAGCATCCCAGAATTCAGCTATAAGGACAATGGTTGTTACACGGAAAGAATTTGCCAGAATGGCCAGAGGAACTGAAGAAATGATTAAGACGCCAAGCTTCCAAATCTTATTCTGTGTCATGTGCCCGTAAATAGACGCTATGAACACTAGAGCAATTAATGATCTTACCCCGGAGCAACCTTCAGCAATTTTTAATGCGTCCCAGCTCCCATCGACAGATTGTATTTCCGTGCCCCCAGCAACGACATCAGCTCCAAATATTGTTGAGATATGATAAGCGATCTTGGTGGCAATAATTTGCAATCCATTCGTGGCCTGAATGAGTCCTGGTAAAGGAATGGCAAAGTAAAGAAGTGCTAATGGAAAAATGAAGTGTTTTGCTGTTTTTTTACCCCATACAAATACGAGGAATCCGTAAATAATAAATGGAATTGATCCTGCAGCTATACGCGCTTGGATGGTCCTGACTGATACAATATAGAATAATATGCCTAATAACAGGAATGCTAGGCCCCACCATTGACTCGAAACGCTTGAGGATAGAATTTTTTTCCTGGATCGGAAAATAAGGAATATAATAACAAATGGAACAAATCGACCATGCCCATAGTCATATTCTTCCTTTCCGCAAATGGCCCACATCCATTCAATGACTGACTGTTCTCGGAAATTGCCGAAAATAGGTATGATCCAATAGAAATAAACAAAAGTTGCTGTGATTGAGACCAGAAACAGGGATCCGAGTAGATTTTGACGGCACCAGAGCCAAGAGTTTTGGTTCTGAGTCTTCAATGTATCCATATTAGTTTCTGGATTCGGAGCCATATATTAAGAGTGGATTTGCCGATTTTGCTAGAGCTTAATTCGGGCAAAAATAATATAGAATTTTAATTATTTTCTTTAATCATGCAAGGATTCCCATCTGATATTAATTAAAAAGTGCCTTCCATTTTATTAGGTTTTATGTTGCATTGATACTGTAGAACAGGTAATCGCAATTCAGTAATGAAATTAATCTCAGGCACTTCTCATCCAGATCTTGCTAGAAACATTTCCGAATATCTTAAGGTTTCCCTTTGTGATGTTACAGTGAAAGCGTTTCCTGATGGTGAGACTTTTGTTAAAATTAACGAAAATATCCGAGGCCAGGATGTTTTTATTATTCAACCTACATGTCCTCCGACTAATTCCAACTTAATGGAATTGTTAATTACGGTGGACGCGGCCAAGAGGGCCAGCGCTAAACGGATCACTGCGGTTATTCCGTTTTTTGGTTATGCTAGACAGGATAGAAAAGATCAACCAAGAGTTCCTATTACCGCAAAACTAGTTGCGAATTTACTTGTCGCGGCAGGAGTGAATAGAGTCTTAACGATGGATTTGCATGCTGGGCAGATCCAAGGATTTTTTGATATTCCGGTTGATCACTTGTACGCGGCTCCGGTCCTAATTGGTTACTTGAGAGAAAGAGGCATAGAAAATTTAACTGTAGTTTCTCCGGACGTTGGTGGATTAAAGATGTCAGATGCATACGCTCAAGCTTTGGATGCTCCACTTGCTATCGTTGGTAAGAGGAGACTCAGCGCTACAGAAGTGGAAGCGATTAACGTTATAGGGGAGGTTGAGGGACGGGACGTGTTACTAGTTGATGACATGACAGAAACGGCAGGGACACTATGCGCGGCAGCTGAACTGCTCGCGAAGCATGGTGCAGGAAAGATTTATGCAGGTGTTTCGCATGGAGTTTTAGGAGAAATTGGCAATCAGCGCCTCATAGATTCGAATATTGAGGAATTAATTACCACGGATAGCACCCCTATGGCGAAGGGCGAAAAAGTCACAGTTCTTAGTATAGCAGCATTATTAGGTGAAGGTATACGCAGAATCGAAAACGATGAATCGGTGACATCTCTTTTTGACATAGTCAATAAGTAGGCATAACATTTGCGCCCCTCTAAAATGGGCGAATCTAATTAGCAATCATCAAAAAAACAACGAGTTATGTCGGATCAAGTTAATCTTAAGGCTGAAAAAAGAGATGGTATGGGTAGTGCTGCTGTCGGTCGGTTGCGACGTGGCGGTAAGATTCCAGGTGTTGTTTATGGATCTACACAGGACAGTTATGCGGTCCAGATTGATGCAAATACAATCAAAGAAATACTCAGGAATAGCGCTAGTCAGCAGATACTGGTTAATTTGCAGATCGAAGGTGCCAAAGAAACCAACAAGCTTGCTCTGATTCAAGACATTCAGCAACACTCCATATCAGGTGATATTTTGCATGTTGATTTTAATGCGGTGAAAGAAGATAGCGAGATTCACGCTAGGGTTCCAATTGAATTGACTGGTGATCCTATAGGAATAAAGCAAGGAGGAATATTAGACACTCTATTGCATGCTATCGAGGTGCATTGTTTGCCAAAGGACTTGCCCGCTGTACTTCAGTTTGATGTATCTGAATTAGATATTGGCGATAGCTTGAACATTGCTTCCGCTGAATTTCCTGAAGGAGTCTCGGTTTCCTTGGATGGGGAAGTTTTAATTGCGATCGTTAATGAGACGCGCGCTGCTCTGTCAGAGGGTGAGGAAGGTGAAGGTGAAGGTGAAGGTGAAGGTGAAGGTGAAGGTGAAGGTGAAGGTGAGGATAAAGAGGGAGGAAGTGATGATGGGAAAAAGTCGAGCTGATAATTTAAGTTAAAAAACCATGAACGAGGGTGCTGAATTTCGTCCGCCCCGACTCATTGTAGGGCTAGGTAATCCTGGCCGTAAATATGTTGAGACTCGACATAACGTTGGCTGTATGATCATTGATCAGATGGCAACTGAGAGGGCCTTGCAGTTTGCTGATGAAAAGAGATGGAAGTCTCAAATAGCTAAGGATTCTGATAAGTTCCTATTAAAGCCACAGACTTATATGAATGATAGTGGTCTTGCCGTTGGCAAAGTATCTTCATTTTATAAGATTGAGGCAGATCAAATCTTAATAATATATGATGATCTTGATTTAGATTTAGGTCAGTTGAGGATTCGCGGTCAGGGTTCTGCGGGTGGGCATAATGGGGTCCGATCTATTATTTCGCACCTAGGAACTCAGAATTTCCCACGTTTGAGGGTTGGAATTGGGCGTAAGGAAGGAGAATCAAGCGATCACGTGCTTGGAAATTTTTCCACTGAAGAGAGATCAATACTTGAAAAATCCATAAAAGAAGCGGTATTAGCAGTTACCTTGATATCTGATCAGGGGATATCTGCCGCTATGACCCGATTTAATGCTTCTGGAGAAGCGAGAAAAAGAAAGTCTAGAGAACCAGAATCCAGTACAGAATTAAAAGGTAAGGCTGAATCCTCAGCCGAATAAAAAAAGAAAACGGAATAAATGAAGAAAAACTACGAAGGTGTAATTGTGCTTGATACTACTGGTAGGGAAGCTGATGTAGATGAACTGGTCCAAGAAATTGGTCGTGAAATTGAATCGGAAGGTGGGTCACTTGAGCAGATAGAACAAATCGGGCCCAAGGAATTTGCTTATAATGCACGCAAGTTGGCTGGTGGCCACTACGTGAACTATCAATTTGCAGCCGAGCCTGATGTTATTGATAAGCTGAAGACACGCCTGAAGCTTAATTCTGCAGTTCATTTGCAGTATTATCAGGTTTGTTAACAGCGACTATTATCTAGGTTAGCTAAGCTTTTAAAGCCATGCGCATTACGCTGACTGTAATGCGAACTTCATTTTATCCAGAAAAGAGTTTTCCTTATTCGTATTTTCATATATTGAAAATACTATG
>Ga0114996_10000858_pt1 | contig 41905 bp, 51 predicted proteins | sample ArcticOcean_MG_C_4_FD_87039 | JGI IMG/M metagenome (GOLD analysis project Ga0114996, IMG submission 87039) | Marine microbial communities from western Arctic Ocean - ArcticOcean_MG_CB4_134 | ecosystem: Environmental > Aquatic > Marine > Oceanic | place: Arctic Ocean: Canada Basin | collected... | reverse complement strand
GTTTAGCGGCGGTTGCGGGAGCGTTGCAACGTCTGCTGGCGCAAGTGGCGCTGCCGGTTCCGTTGCTGGCTGCGCAAATTGCTTTGCGGGAATTTGAGGACCTTGGCGGCGGCCCGCTGTTTGCGCAGAAGGTCTTTACGCAACTCCGCCTGCTGGTCGGCCAATATTTGCATCTGCATGCTGGCCGCCGGTTTATTCTTCATGCAGTCCTGCCGGTTGGTACTGGCATTCAATTGGTGGGAGTTTTTGGAGCCGCAGGATTGCTTCTGTGCATGCGCGGAACCGGGCGCGGCAACGGTATACGCCGCCGCCATGGCCAATGTCATGATACCGGTTATGATTTTTCCAGAACGGCTCGCCATGGCGCCAGCATAAATCAATTTGGATTAAATCTCAATTTATTGGCTGTAACTTAAATTTACCGGGTGGCAGGCACACCGCGGATCAGCGCGCCGGAGGACGGCAGGGTGAACACGAATAGAAGAATGACAGCCGCCGCCCCAGACAGCAGCATGAACAGATTGCCGAACCCCCAGTTGGCGTGCATCCAGGCAATGAAGGGTATCGCGGTCGCCGCGACCATGAACGACACGACGTAGCGCGCCGCGTATATGCGGCTCCGCCATTCGGGCCGGGCTATGCGCCCAACCAATACATCGTTGATCGGCAACTGCCCGAATATCATCAGCATAAAGCCGGTCGCAACCGCCAAGGCGGCGATGCCGTCGATCTCGCGCATAACCGCAAACAGGACCACTTGGCCGGTCACCACCAGGATGAAAATATTGCGCACCGAATGCCGGTCGATCAGATAGCCGATGATCAACTGCCCGACCGAAGCGACCCCAAAAATGATAAAGGCGTACCAGCCGATCAAAGTGGCGCTGGTGGCGAAATCGGACATGCGCTCATCGATAATCTTGGGCATGGAAAAGCCGGCGCTTTGGAATATCAGTCCGCCAATCGCCGTGGAGACAAATACCACCGAAAAAACCCGTATGACCTGCTTGCGCTGGCTGGCAGCCTCGGCGCCGCCGGGAGTGGGGCGGGGGGCTTCGCCCTCGGAGGGTACCGGGTAGAGGCCCTCTTTCGAGCGGATGAAGAACGCATAAGCAATCCCGACCGCCACGGAAATACAGCCCGGCGCAACGAACGCCATGCGCCAGCCCACCAGGTCGATCATCAGTCCGGTGATCAAGGCCGCGCTGGCGATACCAAAGTTTCCAAAGACGCCATTGATGGCGAGGGGAATGCCGGTTTGTCTTCGTCCCTGGACCACCATCGCCAGGGCAACCGGATGATAGATGCTGGCAAAAGCGCCGATGGCCAGCAGGCCAAGCGACAGTTGCAGGGGCGTATCGGCAAAAGCCGCCAGCACCGACGACGCGCCGATGCCGACAAAAAACACAATCATCATGTTTTCCCGGCTCCAACGGTCAGCGAGCCAGCCGGCCGGGATCGCGCAAACGCCAAAGGCGATAAATCCAGGCGTGGCGTAGGGTATGAGCTGGGCATAGCTCAAATTCCAATCGCCGGTGAGCACGGTTGCCGCCATGGTCGCAAAGATCAGGACGAAAAAGTGGTCGAAAAAATGACCGACGTTCAAAAACAGGAAATTGATACGAATACGGTCCACGGGCAATCCATTAGCCACCGAGGAACAGACGCCCGACCGCCGGGTTTTCCAATAACTCGTCGCCGGAGCCGGCGATGGCGATCTCGCCCGATACCAGCACATAGCCGATGTCGGCAAACTCCAGCCCCTTTTTGGCGTTTTGTTCGACCATGATGATGGTTTTGCCTTCGACGTGCTGCAAATCAGCGAGAATCTCGAACACCATATCGATAAATCGGGGCTCGAGACCGATGGACGGCTCGTCTACTAGTAGCACATCGGGCTTCATGATCAGGGCCCGCGATATCTCCAGCAGGCGCCGCTCGCCGCCGGACAGAATACCGGCGCGCTGGGTGCGGCGGTCGGCGAGGCGCGAATATTTGGCAAAGATTTTTTCGGCTTCCTCTTTGGCCTCGGCGGGCTTATCCATCAAATAGCCGCCCATCCACAAATTTTCCTCGACCGTCATCGCCGGGAACACGGATTTGTCCTGCAAGATATAGGCAATGCCGGCGCGCCGCAGCTTGTCCGACGAAGAGAGCGCCGTGATATCGTTCTCATCATCGCCTTCGCCCACCTTGATCTGGCCGGAGAAAATATTGGTGAAGCCGAAGATCGAATGCAGCACCGTCGATTTGCCCGCCCCATTAGGGCCAATCAGGCAGAGCGATTGGTTGCGCGCCACCTGCAAATTGAAATCGTGCAGGATTTCCATCTTGCCGTAACCGGCTTTCAGGTTTTCGATGGTGACGAACGGCGCGTTATTGGCCAGCCCAGCGATCTGTTCCGGCGATGCGCCAACGGCAATCGCCTGGGCTTGGCGGGTCACCTCTTCGACCGAGATTACGGCGGAGGTATCACCGCCATGATAACCGGTGGCGCGCGTCGGTTCGGTGTTTTCCTGTTCAGGCGCCATTCTCAATCATCCAACTTTGTCTGGCCGCCGAGATAGGCTTCCAGCACGCGCTCGTCATTTTGAATTTCGGCCGGCGTGCCGTGCGCCAGGACCTTGCCGTTGGCGAGGCAATAAATGTTTTCGGCCAATCCCATGATCACCGGCATGTTGTGTTCGATTACAAAGAGGGTAATGCCCAGCTCGCTGGCGGCCCGCTTCAAGCGGTCGATGAGGCCGTTGATCAGCGTCGGGTTGATGCCGGCGGTGGGCTCGTCGAGCAGCAAGACGCGCGGCTCGTTCATCAGCGCCATGGCGAATTCCAACAGCTTTTGCTGGCCGAACGAAAGCTCACCCGATACCAGCCGGCGCTTTTGATAAAGGCCGACAAATTCCAGCAACCGTTCCGCTTTCTCGGTCGTTTCCCGAGGGATTTTACGGAACATGCTGCGAAAGCCTTCGTGCCGGTGCGGCGTCGAGACCAGCATATTGGCGACGCAATCCATCTTGCCGTAGATTCGCGTCTGCTGGAAGGTGCGCAAGAGGCCAAGGCGGGCGATTTGCGGAACCATTTTTTTCGATATCTCCTGGCCATCAAATTTGATGGAGCCGGAATCGATCGGGTGGTAGCCGACGATGGAATTAAACAGCGTGGTTTTGCCCGATCCGTTGGGCCCGATCAGGCCGGTGATGTGCCCCTCCGGCACCGAGATGGAAACATCGTCATTGGCGATGATCCCGCCGAAGGCTTTGTTGACCCCGGAAACCTCAATCAGTTCGCTCATTCGGCTGCCCTGCCGGCGCCCTTGGCCTCAAGCTGGGTTTCGCTGGCGGCCATCTCATCATCGACGAAGATACCGAATTTCTCGGGCCATTTTTCCTGGGCCCAGCCGATGATGCCTTGCTGGAAGAACACCACGATGACAATTATCAGCGCACCTAGCGCCACCCATTGCCAGCCCAGCATATAGGACCAGGTCAGCTCCTTGATCAAATGGAACACCGTCGCGCCGATGATCGGCCCCAATAGCGTTCCCTTGCCGCCCAGAAGGCTCATTACCACCATGAATATACCGAATGTAACAGCAGGAAAGGCAACTTCCACCGGCTCGATAAAGCCGATCATATTGCCGAACACGGCGCCGGTCATGCCGACGAAGAATGCGGCGATCGACCAGCCGACGATTTTGTAGCGCATCGTGTGGATGCCCATACCTTCGGCCTTTTCCTCGTCATCGCGAATGGCGTTGGCGGCGATACCGAAAAAGCCCGAATAGACCCGCCTAAGCACAAGAATTGTCAGGACGGCGAGGATGAAGGCGAGAAAATAGAACATCAAAGAGCGTTCGTCGGGATGGCCGGGATAGACCGGTAGCGCAACGCCGCCGCCGCCGCCCACATAGTCCCACGAGGCGACCAGCTCGGCCGCCGCCAACCCCATGCCCAAGGTGCCGATGGCAAAATAGGGGCCGCGCAGACCGAAGACCACGGTGCCCAAGACAACGGCAAAGACGACCGCGACGATGCCGCCGGTGATGATGCCGGATGCCAGCCCGGTAAAGTACTGGATTGTGGTGAAGTCCACCTTCACGGCGCCCACCGAGGTGGTATAGGCGGCGACGTCATAGTAAAGTCCGATTTGGACGATGATCGATGCATACATACCGACGCCAAAAAACAGGATGTTGCCGAGCGAGTTGTAACCCATCTGGCCGCCCGATATATCCCAGGTGAGGGCGAACAATACCATCACCCACCACACCGTCAGCTGCGAGGTGAAATTGGGAAACAGGAACGGCGCGACCAGCCCAAACACCAGGAGCGCTCCGAATATCCAGCGTTGCACTCCATACTCGTTCATTGCTCAATCCCGCTCATTGTAAGGCCTGACGATTGCGCCTCTGTTCCATCTGGCGCCATATCAGCACCAGCAGCAACATCGCGAGGACCGTAAATTGCTGCAATTCCGCGCCGAGAACGAAGCCGCCATATTGTTCCACCACGCCGAGCCCGAGGCCGGCGATGATCACACCAGGCAAATTGCCGAGCCCGGCGGCGGTGACGATGACGAATGCACGGATCGAATAGGCGATGCCGTAAAACGGCTGGATCACCCAGATCATTGAAATCAGCACGCCGGCAGCGCCGCAAATCGCTGCATTCAATGCGTAGGTGAAGGCATAGACGTTTTCGGTGTCGATGCCCATCACCCGGGCCGCCCTTGGGTCCTGCGCCGTGGCGCGGATGGCCTGACCAATGCGGCTGCGTTTCATAAACAGAACAATCAGAATTGCCAGCGCGGCCGCCACCAACAGCGCCACCAACTTAATGTCGGCAACGGTCAGCATGCCGTCAAAGGCCGAGCGGATTTTAAAGCCCGATTTCACCACCTGTACTTCGGGACCGAACGCCAGATTGAGAAGCTGCTGGATCACCAAGGCCAATCCGAACGTCGCCAATAGGGACGTAAACAAATCGCGCCCGATGACGTAGCGGATAATCAGCAGATACATGGCCCAGCCAAATCCGAACATCAGGACAATGGCAATGGGCATGCCGACGAATGGGTGGATGCCGAAGTTGGTCATGAACCAGGCGATGTAGCCGCCCATCATAACGAATTCCCCTTGCGCCAGGTTTTTGACGTTCATCACGCCCCAAACCAGGGCCAGGCCATAGCCGGCGAGGGCGAAGATTGACCCGATCAGCAAACCGTCCAGCAACAATTGGAAATTGAGAATCGGCGCCGCCTGAACCAGCAATAAAATATTATCCATGGATTTTCCTAAAACCCCGTGGCTGAAACGCCAACCTTGCAGGAAAGAAAATCCCGCCCCCACTTGTCCAATGGGGACGGGAATTTGGTTTTGCTTACGGTAATCTATCCCTCTGGATTAATTACCGACCATACGCGGATGCTGCACCGGGCTTGATGCCCATTTCAGGGGCGCAACGATATTCAGTTTGCCGCCTTGGATCTGACGCAACACCATCGGTTTGGCGATATTGTTGCCGGCCTTGGAGAATTTGATGCTGCCGTAAAAAGTTTTCATGTTGGTTGACGCCAGCGCGTCGCGAACTTTTTCCGTGTCGAAGCTGTCGGCGCGTTCGAACGCATCTTTCCACACGATCACCGCGGCCGAAGCTTGGGCGGCTTGATAAGGCACGTTTTTGTAACCTTCAAAGGTTTTTTTGAACAATTTGTCATAGTCCATCGCCGACCCGAACAGGTCGCCCTTGTAGGACAGGGTCTCGCCCCACTGGGTCGGGCACAGGAAACCGTTGGTGGAGTTGCCGAACTTTTTGATCACCTTGGCCGCTTCGCAATGGGTCATGGCGATCATCGGCACGTTGATTTTAAGCTCCTTGATCTGCCGGGCCGCCGTCGCCGCGCCCTTGGAATGGCCGGAGATGACCAAAACGTCGGGGCGCAGCGCCCGCACCTTGGTCAGGGTCGCGGACATGTCCGACAAATCGCGCGGCAGATTATCGTCGATGATGATTTTCATGCCGTACTTTTTGGCCATGGTCACGACGCCGGCTTTCACATCCTGTGAAAACGGATCGTTCTCGAACGCCATGGCGACTTTGATCTTGGAGGGATCTTTGCCGGCCTTCTTGGCGATCGAAGCCGCGACATCAATCACCGGCGCCAGATACTGCTCGGACGTGGACAGCACCGCGAACAAATACCTGTAACCTTGGGTGAAGAGGGAGCGCGCTGCGCCTTCCGCTTCAACCATCGGAATTTTGTATTTTTCGGTGATCGGCGCCATCGCCTTGGTGGTTGCGGAACTATAGGGGCCGAGCAGGAACTTTATGCCATCCTGCTTGATCAGCCGTTCGCCGAGTTGGGTCGTGCGCAACGGCGTCGATTCATCGTCGTAATATTTGATCTTCATCTTGTACATCTTGCCGCCGACCTTCACGCCGCCGGCCGCATTGATCATTTTGACCGCCAGGTTATAGCCGTTCGAAGCATGCACACCATTGGTGGAATATTTGCCGGAGAAGGAAATAGCCGAGCCGAGCGTGATGGTGTCGCCGTCAACACGCGCATCCACCGGGGTAGACGCCAAAATTACCGCAACAGCGGCGCTCGCAAATAAATAAGAATATCTAAGTTGATGTTTCACGATGACCTCCCAAAGTTCATCCAAAATTGGTCTGATTTATCCCAATGCGGGACTTTCGAGCCCAAATTATGCCGTTGCAAGATATTTTTGGCAATAGGAATGATCCGATATTGACGGAAGAAATTTGTAAACGAATACCCGCACTTAGCCGATATTTTCGATTGCGCCGGCGACAATGGCCAGCAGCGTGTCAATTTGAGTCTCCGCGATGATCAATGGCGGCGACAGGGCGATGGTGTCGCCGGTGACCCGGACCAGGGCGCCGGCCTCGAAACAGGCCACCAAAGCCTCGTAGCCGCGCATGCCAGGCGCGCCGTCCCGGGGGCCCAATTCGATGCCGGCGGTCAGGCCGATATTGCGGATATCGATGACGTTCGGCAATCCTCGCAGGCCATGAACCGCGTCCCGCCAATAGCTTTCCAGGCTCGCCGCCCGTTCAAACAGGTTGTCCCGCTCGTACAAAGCGAGCGTCGCCAGCCCGGCCGCGCAGGCCAGCGGATGGGCCGAATAGGTGTAACCGTGGAACAGCTCGATAATGTTTTCCGCACCATCCATGAAGGCGTCAAATATTTCACCGCTCACCAAAACCGCGCCCATGGGAACCGCCGCATTGGTCAGGCCCTTGGCCAGTGTCATGACGTCTGGAGTAACGCCGAACCGCGCCGCCGCGAAACTGGCGCCAAGCCGCCCAAAGCCGGTAATCACTTCGTCGAATATCAAAATAATACCGTGCGCATCACATATGGCGCGTAAACGTTCCAGGTAACCCTTGGGTGGCACCAATACGCCCGTGGACCCGGCCATGGGCTCGACGATAACGGCGGCTATAGTCCCCGGTCCGTGCAAGGCCGCCAGATCGTTCAGCTCTTCCGCCAGATGCCCGCCCCAGTCTGGCTGGCCTTTGGAATATGCATTTTCCTTGAGATTGTGGGTGTGGCCCAAATGATCGACTTCGGGGAGCAAGCCACCAAAATTGGTGCGATTGGGTGAGATGCCGCCTACCGAAATACCGCCGAAGCCCGCGCCGTGATAGCCGCGCGCCCGCCCGATCAGGCGGCGCCGGCCAGGCTCGCCATTGCGCGCATGGTAGGCGAGCGCAATCTTCAGCGCGGTATCCACCGCTTCAGAGCCGGAATTGGTGAAAAAGGCGTGGCTCAATGGGTCCGGCGCCAGCCCGGTGAGGCGCGCCGCCAATTCGAACGCCTTCGGGTGGCCCATCTGGAATGGCGGCGCATAGTCCATTTCGCCGGCCTGATCCTGGATGGCCTTGGTTATCTCGGGCCTGCCGTGACCGGCATTGACGCACCAGAGCCCGGCCGTGCCGTCCAGAATTTCGCGGCCATCCGGGGTGCGGTAATGCATGTCCTTGGCCCCGGCCAGCAGGCGCGGCGCCGCCTTGAACTGCCGGTTGGCGCTGAACGGCATCCAAAAGGCGCTTAAGTCGTTAGGTATTGGGGTGTCCATCAGCAATCTAATACAGTGCGTTGGGAAAGCTAATTGAACTAAAGTTTGTTGCACCGAGATTGTCAATTGCGGTTTCGAAATCGTGTAAAACCTGTGGATATCTTGGCGAAATAATCCTTTGCGCTTATCCGTACCCGGAGTAAAATTTTTGCGAATGAGGGATGGCCGGACCCGGAGGCATTGAAGACCTTCCGCCGGCCAAAATGGGGCGGCACAGTGGGTATAATTGAAACCTTGGCCTTGGCTCTTGGCGCTTCGTTCATGAGCGGCTTTAACCTCTATGGGGTCGCCTTCGTACTCGGCGCGCTGCAATTTTTCGGCCTCACGGAACTGCCCGCGGGTCTACAAATTTTAAGCAGCCCCTATGTGCTCACCGCCGCCGGGGCGCTCTACATCGTCGAGTTCTTTGCCGATAAAATACCGGGCTTCGATTCTCTTTGGGATATTTTGCATACCTTCATCAGAATTCCAGGCGGCTCTTTGTTGGCGGTGGCGGCGCTTGAGGGCGTCCAGTCCGGCTTGGCGCCCGATGTCCATTTCGCCGCTTCGCTGGCCGGCGGCGGGTTGCTGGCGGCCTTGAGCCACGCCGCGAAATCGGGCTCGCGCATGATCCTCAACACCTCGCCCGAGCCGATCACCAATTTGTTGGCTTCGGTGGCCGAAGACGTGCTGGTCGCCTTCATTCTGGTCTTCATGCTGTTCAAGCCGGTGGCGTTTTTCTTCCTGTTCGCCGGTCTTTTGGTTCTGACCATGTGGTTGATGACCAAGATCGCTCGCCGCCTGAAACTATTCCTGGCGCGTTTCGTGCCAAACAAATCCGAGCCTAAGGAAAACCCCGGCGCCAGCGATTGGGCGCTGGACCGGCATGGCCGCTAGCATTCATTCATAAATTTTAAATCTCTTGAGCCTACGGTTCCCTATCACCCATTAGGGAGACCGCAGAATGCGTTATTCAGTGCATTACGAAGGTGCCGACAAAAATTGGGTAGTGACCGACGCGGCCAATTGCCATCAGGTCATGGGAATTCACGGCACAAAATCCGAAGCCTACAAACATGCTTTCGCCGAGCAGGAGCGCTGGCGCAAACATGATCCGGCCGCCAATCATCTGGCGCACATCCGGACCATGCTGCCGAGGACCCTGGTCGTCCATTAAGCCCGGCGTTCTGACGGCAACGGACTACTGCATCGGCGAGAAGTTTGCCGGCAGCATGATCTTGTTCTCCTGCAAATCCAATATCTTCAATGTTGGATCGCCCTTCGGCGGCCAGACGCCGATGTCTTCCACATGTTTTCTGATCTTGGTGCGATCATCCAGGGTTTTATAGGGCCAGATGTGCATCACCTTGCTGGCCGTCCCGATATCGCATTCCATGACAACCGAGACCGGTGAATGCTTGGCGCGTTCGGGCAACGCTGTCTCCCAGCGCGAGCGGTACTCGCGCATCTGGCCGACGGTCACCAGATAGCTTCGAAATTCGTAGTAGGGGCCGAAATCTCCCGGCTCCATTTTCGGCGATATGGGCCAGGGATTATAAATCTCGACGGTCTGGCGGTTGATAAATTCAGCGATGCCCGGCGGCCAGCCTTTCAGACCTAGGGATTCTTTGCGCACCCGGTCGCGCTCAGCGGCGTCCTCGTAAGGCCAGATGTGAACGATTTGATTAAGGGGGCCGATCTCGGAATAGAAAAAGCCGGCCAGTTTGGACAAGCTCTTGCGCTCCTCATAGCCATCGCCAAAGCGTTTGATGACTTCGGGCAGCGACCTTGGTTGCAGATCGTAGGTGCGGACTTCGTAGATCATCATTTTCCCCTAGGACTTTTTTACAAAGACGTTGCTTCAGCTTTAAAGCCCACTCCGCGTTTAAGAAAGCAGTATTACCGCCAAGGCCAGGAGCCTTTTGAGATCGGTTGAGCGCTAGTCTTTGAGCCCGGCGCGGCGTTCCAGCCTTGGATAATAAATTCCAAGGGTGATGGCGCGGGCAACCATGAACAGCATCAGCGACAGCCACAGGCCGTGGTTCCCGTATATCGGTTGCAGAACAAATACCGCCGCCAGGAATATGGCTAACGAAATCAGCATGGCGTTGCGCATCTCGGCGGTGCGCGTGGCGCCGATGAAGATGCCGTCGAGCAGGAACGACCAGACCGATATGATCGGCGAGATCATCAGCCAGACCAAAAATTCGTTGGCGCCGGCGCGGACGCTATCGATGCCGGTCAGCGCCTGAATGAGGACTGCGCCGGCGCCCGCATAGATGATCGTGTAGAGCGCGGCGACGGCCAGCGCCCAGATGCTGGCGGTAACCACCGCGGCCCGCAGTTTCGCCCGGCTACCGGCGCCGATGGCGGCGCCGACCAGGGCCTCGGCGGCATGGGCGAAGCCGTCCAGACCGAACGACAGGAAATGCTGAAACTGGATCAGCACCGCGTTCGCCGCCAGGATGTCGTCGTCCATCTTGGCGGCCTGGGCGGTGAAGAATGAGAACGCGAAGATCAGACAGAAGGTGCGGATGAAGATGTCCAGATTGATGAACATCATGCGCTTGATTTTTTCCGCCGCGAAAATGATTGGCCGCTCGCCGCTCGCATCCATACCCCGGACGGCCCGGCGAAATAACAAAAGGCCGACGCCAACGGCTGCATATTCCGAGATCACCGTTGCCGCCGCGACGCCGGCAACGTCCCAGCCAAATCCCACCACGAACAACAGATCGAGGGCGATGTTGAGCCCGTTCATCCAAACCTGGAGCAGGAGCGCGGCGCGGGTATTGCCGATGCCGATGAACCATCCGATCAGGCAATAGTTGGCCAGCACCGCCGGCGCGCTCCAGATGCGGACGTGGAAATAGGTGCTGGCCAGAGTTTCGATTTGCGCCGAGGCTTCAAAGAGCGTGGTCGCCAGCCACAGCACCGGGATTTGCACCAGCCAGATGACCGCTGCGATGGCGGTGCCGAGCGCCAGCGCCCGGTAGAAGATCGCCCGTACCTCTCCGAATTCTCTGGCGCCAAGGGCTTGCGCGGTGAGCCCGGTGGTTCCCATGCGGAGGAAGCCGAACCCCCAATAGATAAAATGAAAGATGACCGCGCCGATGGCCACCGCGCCCAGATAATAGGACTGATCAAGATGGCCGATGACCGCGGTATCGACGGCGCCCAGTAGCGGCACCGACAGATTGGCGATGATCGACGGCGCCGCCAGATGCCAAACCTGTTTGTGATCGCTTCTTGAGGGGCGGGGCAGGGAGAGGCTCATAAGCTATCGAACAATTGGCTCATGCGCCGGCGCATGGCGTTGTCCGGCATTGGGCCTTCACCGGCGGCCAGGTTGGCGCGCATGTGGGCGGGATTGCTGGTTGCCGGTATCAGGCAGGTGACGGCATCAAACGACAATAGGTATTTGAGAAAGAACTGACCCCATTCGGTGATGCCCAATTCCCCTGCGATAGGCGGCAATGGCTCGCCCAGCACCCGCCCGAACAATCCGTCCTGCTCGAACGGCCGGTTGATCAAGGTTGCGGTGCCGGTGTCGGCGCAGAGGTCCAGAAAATATTCCTCCGCCCGGCGCGCCGCGATGGAGTAGGGGAATTGGCAGAAATCGATATCGGCGTGGGTTTTCAGCAAATCTCCCAGCTCCCCGAACCCCGACGGTGTGTAATGGGTGATGCCGATATAATCGATGCGCCCGTTTTGTTTCCAGGCGCGCAGGGTTTCGAGCTGGGTCTCGCAATCAACCAGATTGTGGACCTGCATCGCCCGGATGCTTGGGCGCCGCAATTTGGCCAGCGAGTCCTGCATTTGGCGGATGCCGCGCCGTCTGCCATTGGTCCAGACCTTGGTGGCCAGGAACGCCTGGTCCTGAAACGGCGCGCCGTCCAGCAATTCGCCGATGACCGCCTCGGCGCGGCCATACATGGGCGAGGAATCGATCAGGCTTCCGCCGGCCTCGAAAAACAGCGCCAACACCTCTGTCAGCGCGTCCCGGTTGCCGGGCCCGAGCCGGACATCGAAGGCGCGATACGTGCCGAGCCCGATCACCGGCAGTGGTTCTTTTGTTGACGGGACGAATCGTGTCAGCATATTCGGCGGTACCGTTTGGATTGGCGTTATTGGAAGCTTGAAGGTAGCGGATGGGAATTTGGCTGCAAAGGGCGTTGCGCGCCGGCCGCCGGCCGCCGGGCGAGATCATGCGCCGCCTGGTTCAGGAAGCTGTGGCCTGGCCGGACCGCTACCGGGCGCCGCCGGCAGACAAGCTGACAGGGGCCGCGTTCGCCCGGCTGTTCGGCGCGGCGGATATCGATGCGTTATGGCTTAAGCTGGCGGCGCGCCCGTTTCCAGCGCTCACCAAGCGCGGCGATGGCGCCCTCATCCCAGAACGGCACACAGGTGAAGCCGAGCGCGTGGCTGCGGCGGCGGCGCGAATAATGCATGGCGAGATCGAAATATTCGGCCACCAACGCGATGATCAGACGCTACCGCCGGACTGGGCGGTGGATTTTGTTTCCGGCCATCGCTGGCCCGCCGATTTTTTCCGCGATCTGGATTTGAACGCGCTGTCCGAGGCGAGCGACGTCAAAATTCCGTGGGAAATGTCGCGCATGCAGTGGCTGATCCCGGTTGGCCAGGCTTACGTAATCAGCGGCGATGAACGCTGCGCCGCGTTTGCAGCTAGGATGATTAGCGGCTGGATTGCCGGCAACCCATATGGCCGCGGCGTCAACTGGGGCATCGCCATGGAAGCGGCCATGCGCATCATCACCTGGAGTTGGGTTTTCCATGTGTTTGCCGGGGCAAAGGCTTGGGAAGATGTCGGGTTCCGCGAGGCCTTCTTGAAATCCCTCTACGCCCACGCCGTCTTTTGCGGTCGCTATAGCGAAGATTACGGCGCCGGCGGTAATCACTTGATCGCCGATGCGGCGGCGCTTCATTTTGCGGGATCGCTGTTCGCATCCGAGGGACCGGCGGACGCTTGGGGGGCGCACGGCTGGGATATTCTCTGCCGCCAAATCTCCCATCAGGTTGGCGAAGACGGCGTCGATTTCGAAGGCTCAACCGCCTATCACCGCTTCGTCGCTGAATTGTTTACCTGGGCGGCGCGTGTCCGGACCGCCGGCGGCGGCGGGGTGCCGCCCGCCTACGCCGCGCGCCTGCAATTGATGGCGGAATTTACCGGCGCCTATAGCCGCCGGGATGGGCAGGCGCCCCTATGGGGCGATAACGATAATGGCCGGGTGCTGCCGTTTGGCGGCCAGCACTTGAACGATCACAGCTACATCCCGGCCCTGATTGCGGCCAGCCTGGATGGCGATAATTCGCCTCCGCCCAGCGGCGGCGCGGAAGCTGAGCTTCTGTGGAGTTTGGGCGCCAAGCATGTGCCGGGCGGTGCGCCGGCGCCCGCATCCAGGGCTTTTGCGAAGAGCGGCGTCTATGTGATGCGATCAGGCGATGACCATATATTCATCGATTGCGCGCCGGTTGGCTCCAATGGGCGCGGCGGCCATGGACATAATGACTGCCTGTCGTTTGAAGCCACATTGAAAGGCGTGACCTTGCTGACCGATTCCGGCAGTTATGTGTATACGGGCTCCAAGCAATGGCGGAACCGGTTTCGCGGCTCCAGCGCCCATAACGCGCCGATGATCGATGATCTCGAAGCCAACCGGTTTGTAGGTGAGCGCGAGCTGTTTCTGCTGCACCCCGACGCCGTGCCCGAGGTTCGCCATTGGAGCATTGCTGAAAACGCCGACCGGTTGACCGGCGCCCATTCCGGCTATGGGCGGCTGCAAAATCCGGTCACCCCGGTGCGCACCATAATTCTCGACAAAGCCATCCATGGGCTGGCGATACGCGATGCCTTCGAAGGCCGGGGCGCGCACAAGATTTCCATTGCCTTGCATTTCGATCCGGGCATCGCATTGGCGGCGGTGTCTGAAAACGTCTGGCGATTGTCCTCCGCGTCAACGGAATTCCATTTGATCGTCCGTTCCAGCGATGCCTGGACCCAGGAGCCGGGGATAAGCTGGATTTCGGAAAGTTACGGCGCCAAGGCCCAGCGGCCCTGCCTTCACTTAGGCCGGCAAGGCGCGCTTTCCCAAATCGATATCGGCATCTATCCGGCGATCAGCGCGCCGGCTGATCCGTTCGCATGGCTGCAAGAGATTCTGGAAAATTGAACGAAGCGGATGAAATCGGCTTCGCTTACTCGTGGTCCACGTTGGTGGCGAACACATAACCGGCGCCGCGCACGGTTTTGATCAGCTCCGGCTTTTGCGGATTGGTTTCGATCTTGTTGCGCAGCCGACCCACCAGCACCTCGACACTGCGGTCATAAGGCTCCCAATTGCGATGCTGCACCATATCCAAAAGCTTGTCGCGGTCGAGGACCTTGTTCGGATTGTCGGTAAAGGCGTTGAGGAGATTGAATTCCATGGTGGTCAACGGGATGTCGTCTTCAGCGGGCGAGGTGAGGGTGCGCCCCACCTTATCCAGTCGCCAGCCGGCAAACCGGGTTGCGCTGGCCGCCTCGGCCGGCGCCGGCGCCTCGCCGGTGCGCCGGAGGACGGTTTTCACCCTGGCCAAAAGCTCCCGCGATGAAAACGGCTTGGCCACATAATCGTCGGCGCCCATTTCCAGGCCGACAATGCGGTCCACTTCTTCATCCTTGCCAGTCAGTATGATGATCGCCACGTTGGAATTTTCGCGCAAAGAACGGGTCAGCGTCAGGCCGTCTTCACCGGGCATGACCAAATCCAAAATGACGAGATCGACCTCTTCGTCCTTCAGTACACTGCGCATGCCTTCACCGTCATTGGCGGTGAATACATCGTAGCCATGGGCTTCGAGGTAGTCTTTCAAAAATAAACAGATATCGTGTTCATCATCGACGACAAGAATGGTGTGTTTTTCGCTTTCCAATGTCCCAGGACCTAGCCTTATTCTCTAACCCCAAACCTTTTAGGGATTTAATTGTAAATTAGACCATTTGTCAAAAAAACCAAGCCCGGTGCCTATCTATTTTACTTAGGCGGCGAAATAATCGCCGGCGCAACTATTTGGAAATCAGCCGGCGTCCGCCGCCAATGTTTGCCGCGCCCTTGCCGGCAGCTCCGGCGGGATATCGTTTTGCTCGCAGAAATCCAGTAAAAGATCCTCACGGCTCAGCAGATATTCCAGAACACCGGCAAGGAAGCCACGGTTTTCGAGGCCGGCGCGCATGGCCTCTTCCTCGAGCCCGGTGGCGTTTAAAAACCCCTGGCGCGTGTCATCATCGGTCAGAAGATAAGCTACCGCCTGAATGGCGAGGGTTTCGAATTGGGTGCTATCGGACATGTTTCGGTGCTCTAATAGGGGATCAATTATTGTCGGGATCGGAAAAGCGGCGCAGCCAGAGGCGCTCGCCAATATCGCAGCCGGGTTTGTAGACATATCCGCCAAAGGCGCGCCGTCCGCCCTGAACCCGGTGCAGCAATTTGGGCGCATTGCCGCCGAAGGCGATCTCGAATATGAGCTTGCGCCGGATAGCGCGGGCAAAATCGGGAAAATCCTTGGCAACGACGATAAACGCGCCGCGCCCGCCGATCACGCAGTCCCGGTAATAATCATCCAGATCCTTGATCGAAAACTGGCTGGCAAAACCTTCGTCGCCATCGTTGATGATCGGCAGGCCGTTGATGGATATGCCTTTGTTGATGATGTCATCGCGCACATCGGCGACCAGACGGCCATGATTGTTGGGGCCATCGCCAGCCACGTCGATCACCCGCCGGGTTCCCAAATATTTGTTATTCTCGATCATGCTCGCCGCCATTTCGAGCCCGTCCGATATCGATGTTCGCCGCCCGAAAGTCAGCGGCGTTTCGGTAAGGGCGCGGGCGAATGCCGCCGCGCTTTCGAGATCCCTGATGATCCGCCAATCGACGATGATTTCATTAAAATTGGCGCTCGAATAGTCGATATAGGCGGCCGCGATTTTCTTGTGATAGCCCGACTGGATGGCCTGGATGATATCGGGATGGCGGAGCGCGGCGGCCACCCCTTCGCGCTGCAGACGGGCTTCGCTTTCGTCGATGCTGCGTGATGTATCTGTCGCCAGGACCAGTTCCAAATCGACCCGCTCCGCCGCCGATGCCGGCATTGCCAGCAGTACAATGGCAAATGCTGTAAACGCGAAGCGCGTCAAATCAGCCGTGCCTCCACCAAGCCATGAAGCGGGCGTAGATCACCACCAACAATGCAAAGGCGAGGATGATCGCTCCAACGATCCCGGCGGCGCCGGTAATCGCCTCGCCGAGCATGGCCGCCGGTGATTGTTCGAGGCGTAGCTGGCCGTTAAACCAGGGGCCATAGATCCCGTTCCAGAGCTGCAACCCGATCAGGCCAAGCCCGGCGATCAGGAATGTATAGCCGGCAAGCAGCAGCCCTTTCCAGCGCTTGGCGGTCAATTCGATCAGGGTCGGCGGGATGGCGGTTCCGTCCTGGTCCCAGCCTGGCGGCGCCAGCCGCGAAAGTCCAAATACGATATTCATTGCAACGCTCCTTCTGAGGTTGGTCTTATTTGCCGGTACATTCTTACCGCAAATATCGAGCTCGAATTTGATTCTACGATGGATTGGGTACGCGAAGGCAAGAAATATATTCGTAGCCGGCGCTAATCCAACATGGCTTCGGCCAATAATTCATAGGACCGGCGGCGGGCGTCCGCATCGTGGCAGATGGTCAGGACGACAATTTCATCGACCCCATAATCTTCGGCCAGGGATTGGATCCAGCCCCGGCACTGATCGGGATCACCATAAAAGCTGCGGTTGGCGCTGCCGGCGATGATTTCCATATCCGAGCCTGAATAATCGTGCGCCTCGGCCTCGGCGACGGACGGGAAGGGGCCTTGCTGGCCGCGGGCGCGGCGCAGCAGCGAGAAGTCGCGGCTCGAGCCTAAGCGCCGGGCTTCCTTTTCGGTCTCGGCGCAAATCATGAAAGTGCCGATGGAGGCTTCCGGCTGGGGGTAGAATTCAGACGGCTTGAAATGCTGGCGGTAGGCGTCCAGCACACCCTGGCCGCCGTTCGGCGTAATGAACTGGGCGAACGAGAATGCGAGCCCGAACTGCGCCGCCATCAAAGCGCTTTGATCGCTGGATCCCAACAGCCAAACCTGCGCCGGCTGGGCGGGTTTGGGCACGATCTTGATGCGCTCGAACATCTTTGTCGGCGGCTCGGCGTTGCCCATGAAGGCCATCATGTCGGCGATGCGGGTTGGGAAATATTCGATGCCGATTTCGGAGCCGTAGGCGAGCGCGACGGCGGTCAGCTGATCGCTGCCGGGCGCCCGGCCGATGCCCAAATCGATGCGCCCGGGATAAAGAGTTTCAAGGAGATTGAAGGTCTCGGCCACTTTCAGCGGGCTGTAATGGCTGAGCATGATGCCGCCGGAGCCGATCCGCATCGTCTCCGTGACCGCCGCGATGCGGGCGATCATGATCTCCGGCGCCGGTCCGGCCAGCGCCGGCGTAGCGTGATGCTCGGCCAGCCAGTAGCGGTGATAGCCATAGCGCTCGCAGGCTTGCGCCAATTCCACGGTTTCCAGGAGAGATTCCGGTGGACTACCGCCGCTGCGGATGGGGGATTGATCGAGGACGGAAAGTTTGATTTTGGGGACTGCGTTCATGGGACCAGAATCGGAAAGATTACAGCACTAGGCAAGACCTCATTCGGGTACCGCCAATATTGTTTTGCGACTGGAATGACGGTATAGATAAGGCATGGCAACGCTGCGGCAAAAATTCCGGCAAATGGCACTTCTCCTGCCGCTGATCCTGTTCGGCTGTTCCGGCGGCTTGGCGCCTTACGTCCACAATCCGGCCGAATTCAACCGCGACGCGCCGAACTTTGCCAAGGAGCCCACCGATCTGGCCGAAGTGGCGATTTGCTATAACAGTTCCTCCTCAACGCCGCAGGATATTCTGGCCCTGGCCGAAAGCAGCTGCGCCAAATTCGGCAAAATCGCCCGCTTCGACCACCAGGATTTGCTGCAATGCCCGTTGCTGACTCCGGCTCGGGCATTCTTCCAATGCGTGCCGCCTGCCAAATAGTCTCTTGTCAGGCGGCGCAATAGCCCCTAAATATTAATCAGGGTTAGAAAACCCTGTACAACTGGTAATGACCGGCGGAAAGAATTCCGCCATATCAGGAGACAGATCATGAAGAAAGTCATGGTCCTTACAGGCGCACTTATGCTGGCTGCGTGCGGCCATCAGAATGTGAACTTGGACCTTTCAACGGGTAAAGTGGCCGGAGCCGGCGCCGGTGGCATCATCGGCGGCATTATTGGCGCCCAATTTGGCGGCGGCATCGGAACCATCCTTTATACCATTGCCGGTATCGCCCTTGGCGGCGCCGCCGGTTACACCTTCGGCGATAGTCTGTTGCCGTCCGATCATCAGGCCTTCCAGGACCGAACCAAACGCGCCATGGCAAATGCCGGCAACGGCCAAGTGGTAAGCTGGACAAATCCCAGCACCGGCGTCGCCGGCACCATTACGCCGATGCGCAGCTATTATACCGGGCAAGGTCAGGTTTGCCGCGACTTCAGGGCGACGATTGCGGCCCCCGAAGGCATCGGTCACGGCACCGGAATGGCTTGCAAGATGGCCGGCGGAGCCTGGCAAATCCTACCGCCGGCTTAAGGTTCTTCAGTCTTTGATTTGGACGCGCCGGGGCAGTCTGCATCCGGCGGCGCCTTGATCTGTGAATTTGGACGATGAAGAAGATGATCACCTTCGTCGTGATTTTTGCCGGCGCCTATGCCGGGATGCTGCTGCTCTTGTTTCTGGCGCAGCGCTCGCTGCTCTACCATCCATCGAAAAGCGCTTTCGATGCGGTTGAATTCAGCGCTCTCGGTTTTGAATTGGTGGAATATGAAGCGCCCGGCGGATTGCGGCTGCAATCGCTGTACCGGAAATCCGCCATGGATGGCCGGGCGATCCTTTATTTCCATGGCAATGCCGGCCACGCCGGGCACCGCGCCCAAAAGGTGCGGCCCTATCTGGATGCCGGCTATGGCGTGCTGCTGGCCGGCTATCGCGGCTACGGCCCCAACCCTGGAAAGATCACCGAAAAGGCCCTGTACGTAGATGCCGCGGCGGCGCTTAACTATTTGAAAGAAAGGGGAATACCTGAGGAGAAAATCATCCTTTATGGCGAGTCTCTCGGCACCGGCGTGGCTGTACATCTGGCTAAGAACAGAAAATTTGCGGCCCTGGTCCTGGAATCATCGTTCTCTTCCATCGCCAAGGTGGCGCAAAGTCAGTTTCCGATATTTCCGGTCAAATTCCTGGTTCGGGACCGTTATGAATCGGATCGCAAAATTGCCGCTGCCGGCGCGCCGCTCCTGTTTCTGCATGGCCTCCGTGACACCACGGTTCCGCTGCGCTTTGGCCGGGCGCTGTTCGCAGCGGCGCCGGAGCCGAAGGAATTTATCGAATTTTCCGATGCGGGGCACAATGATCTCTACGATCACGGCGCCCCGGAGCGGGTTATTGGTTACCTGCAAGAGAGGGACCTGGGGCCCTAATATATTGACAATTAACAATAAATTAATATATACTAATAGCTGAGGAGATGTAGATAAACGCTATGGCTTTAGCATCAAGCGTATCACGTTCGACAATGGTACCCGTACTTGCCAGCAGATATCCGGCGGGCGGTTCCATTGCGTCTGTCACGTCCGACAGCATTTCCGCAATTGATGAGCGTTCGGCACTTAACGCCGACAGCGATAGTTCCCGCTTTGACCCCTGGGTTGGCGATGACAGCGGCGCCGGGCAACAGCAGCATCAGCAATTCCGGCGCATGCCGAAGCGGGAGATGAATTCGGCGTTGTTGGAGAATTCCAGCGAAAGCTTCGTCAGCGCCTTCGCCAGCGACGCCAATGTGTCCCAGATGGCAGGCAACTTCAAAAGCCGTGTTACCCAAGCGGCGCTGACCCATGGCATCGGCACCTATGTAACCACCGCCGCCGTCATCCACGATGATGTGCCCTCAGTTGGCGATAATCTGTCGCTGAAACTTTAAGGGTAACCTTAAAAGCGCGTGCGTTTATGCGGCTCCCGGCGGGAGCCATTTTTATTCGCGCGCGCGCAATTCGGCCAAACGTTCCGGCGTATCGATGTCCATCAGCACGCCTTCACCGGTCACCGGCACCTCGAAGACCTGATCGGCGTGCTGTTCCAGAAGATGGCGGGCGCCCACATCACCACTGATGGCGGTCATTTGCCCGAGAAATGATTTCGCCCATAGAACCGGATTGCCGCGCTTGCGCCCGGAAACCGGAACGCAGATAGCGCGGCCCTCGAGGGGATCAAAAGCGCGGATCAGCTTGTTGATATCTTCGGCGGACACCAACGGCATGTCGCCAAGGCAGATAACCACCCCGTCGAGATCATCGGGAAGCGCCGCAACGCCGGCGCGCAGCGAAGTGGAGAGCCCGTCGCCATAGTCCGGGTTGTGTACATAATCCGCCTTGAGGCCGGTTAAATCCAGCGCCGCCTTGACCAAATCCGCCTCATGACCGGTCACCACCGTGACGGCGGCCACATCGGCGGCGGCGACGGCTTCGGCGATGTGGGAGACCATTGGCTTGCCGCCAACGCCGGCGAGCAGCTTGTTTTCCGGCCCCATTCGCCGCGACGAGCCGGCGGCCAGGATCAATGCGCCGACCCGGGGCTCGCGGGCCTCGGCGGTGGCGGCGCCGTTTTGATTGGCGCGCAGCTGGCCGCGTTCGGATATTTCCTTCAACAGTCCGCCGGCGCCCATCAGCATGATATCGCGCGCCTTCACTTCGATACCGGCCAGCAATCGCCAGAGCACCCAATCAAAACCATTTAGCTTCGGCGAGCGGGCGCAGCCGGGCATGCCCACCACCGGGCGCCCCAAAGCGCTGCCGATGAACAACAAATTGCCCGGGTCCACCGGCATGCCGAAATGATCGACGCGCCCGCCGGCTTCGACCACGGCAGCGGGAAGGACGTCTTCGCGGTCGACCACCGCCGATGCGCCGAATATAAAAACCATCTCGCAGCCCGCATCGGCGATTTCCTTGATAGCGGCCGCCACCTGCCCCTGGTCGTGATCGCAGCGAATGACGCTGGCAATGACGCTGCCATAGGCTTCGATGCGCGCGGCCGCGGTTTTGACCGTGTTGTCGAGGATGCTTTCCTTCATGCCGGGCAGGCGGGTCAGGATCAATCCGGTTTTGCGGGCCTGAAACGGCGCCACCGATATCATCGGCGGACCCGATTTGGCGACCGCGATGACGGCGTCCAGGACGGCGGCGGAAATGGCAAAGGGAATTATTTTGATGGTGGCGATCAATTGGCCTTCGCCGACCACTTCGAAGGCCGGGGTGGTGGCGACGGTCACCGATTCCGATACCAGATTAAGCCGGTCCAGATAATCCCGCTCGAAGGCGAGCACGCCATGGGCATCGGCGATCAAATTGCAGCGCCCGGTGAAGGCGCGCCCGGCATGAACGCCGGCGCCGGTCAGCGCGTCGGTAATCGCGGCGGCGGCCTCATCTTCGGAGATATCGCCGGCTTCCAGGGCGGCAACCGTGATTTGTTCAATGCCGGCATCGGTAATGGCGGCGATATCGTCGGCGCTCAGCACCTGTCCTTTTTTTATGATGCGGCCCGGTAAGCGTGTCGAGTGCGCCAATATTGCGCCAACCGCTGCGCCGGCCGGTACCGGACCAAACTTCATTCGGGCCCTAGTTTGCCGTGCTTGGCGGCAATGATTTGGGCGAGCACGGAGACTGCGATTTCCGCCGGCGATGCCGAGCCCAGATCAAGCCCGATTGGAGCATTGATGCGGGCCGTGTCCTGTTCCGTAAAACCGGCCTCGGTCAATCGTTCCAGGCGCGATGCGTGGGTCCGGCGGGAACCCAACGAGCCGATATAAAAGGCGTCCGATTTCAACGCCACTTCCAGCGCCGGATCATCCAGCTTGGGATCATGGGTCAGGGTGACGATGGCCGAGCGGGTATCGGGCGCAAATTCGTTCAAGGCGTCATCGGGCCACTCGACCGACAAAGTGGTCTCGGGAAATCTGTCTTCGGTTGCGAACGCCCCCCTTGGATCGGCGACGGTGATATTGAAGCCGGCCAATCTTGCCATCGGCACCAGGGTTTGCGCGATATGCACGGCGCCGACCACGAACAGGCGCAAGGGCGGGTTATGGACGTGTACGAACAACTCGCCATCGCCGGCCTCGTGAACGCCGCTGCGGTCATCGCGGAGCGCATTGCGGGCCTTGGCCACAATGTCGTCGTCCAGGGAAAGATCGCCCGATATATCCGAAGGCGTGACGAACCCCCGGTTGCCGTCCGATAAATCGGTAACCGTGGCCAGCGGCTTTTCGGTGGCGAGGCGGGTAATTTCGGCGTGATCTTCGGCCCGCTCGACAAAGATGCGGATATTGCCGCCGCAGGCGAGGCCGACTTCCCAGGCCTGTTCATTGGTAACGCCGAAATCGAGGATGCGAACCTTGCCGTCGCCGATGGCGGCCAAAGCCTCGCCGACGACGGCGCCTTCGATGCAGCCGCCGGAGACCGAGCCGACAAAGGCGCCCTTGTCATCGACCGCAAGCTGGCTGCCGACCGGGCGCGGTGAGGAGCCCCAGGTGCCAATGACGGTAGCCAGGGCGACGCCCTTGCCATCGCCCAGCCAATTCGCGGCCTGATCCAACACGTTATCGGTATCGGTCATGGCAGCCCTCGTTTGGTTTCTTGTTCAGCCTCCGATAGCGCGCCGGGCCATGACGTTGACCAGGTGGGCGCGATATTCGGCGGACGCATGGATGTCCGAATTCATACCGTCGGACGATACCTCGATACCCTTCAGACTTTCAGGATCAAGGCCGCCGGCGAGCGCGTCTTCAAAGCTGGTTTGCCGGTAGGCGCAAGGCGCGGCGCCGGTGATGCCGACGCGAACGCCGCCGCCGGTTTGCGCAACGAAAGCGCCGACGATCGGAAAGCGCGATGCCGGATTGGGGAAATGCCTGTAGCCGGCCTGCTCCGGTACCGGGAAGGAAACGGCGGTAATCAGCTCGCCCTCTTCCAGCGCCGTGTCGAACATGCCGGTGAAAAAATCATCGGCTTCGATGGAACGCTTGTTGGTCTGGATGGTGGCGCCGAGACCGAGCACGGCGGCCGGATAGCTTGCCGCCGGATCGTTATTGGCAAGGCTGCCGCCGATGGTGCCCCGGTTGCGCACCATGGGATCGCCGATGGTGCCGGCCAAATCGGCCAGCGCCGGAATTTTTGATTTGACCAGGTCCGACGTGTTGACGTCGTGATGCGTGGTCATGGCGCCGATAACGATGGCGCCGCCGGTTTCGGAAATGCCAGTCAGATCGCCGAGGCCGCCGAGATCAACCACATCGGAGGGCTGATCGAGGCGCTGTTTCAAAACCGGAACCATGGTCATGCCGCCGGCCAGGTAGCGGGCGTCATCGGCGGCGGCGTGCTTGGACGCGGCGTCATCGACGGAGGAGGCGCGCTGATAATTGAAATCATACATCGCCTTATCCCTTCATATCTTCTGCCGCGGCGCCGATGGCCTCGACAATATTATGATAGCCGGTGCAGCGGCAGATATTGCCTTCCAGCTGATGGCGGATGGTCTTTTCATCCAGGTCCGGGTGGTCGTTGACGATGCCGATGGCGCTCATCACCATGCCGGGAGTGCAAAAACCGCACTGCAAGGCGTGATGTTCGCGAAAGGCTTCCTGCATGGGATGCAGGGTATCGCCGTCCGCCAGACCTTCGATGGACAGGATATCGGCGCCTTCGAGATGCAGCGCCAGGAGCGAACAGGATTTCATCGCGCGGCCGTCCACATGCACCGTGCAGGCGCCGCATTGGGAGGTGTCACAGCCGACGTGCGTGCCGGTCAAACCCAGATGCTCGCGCAGAAATTGAACCAAAAGGGTGCGTCCCTCGACTTCCCCCGAAACTTGCTTGCCGTTAACCGTCATGCTTACCGATGGCATATCCACCTCGTTCTGATCAGTTTATTTATACGGTATTCCCAGGTTTCCCCGGGTCTCCCCTAGGACCCTACGCATAGCATTTGAACCAACCCTTTAGCAATGCGCAACCACCAATTTATCACCGATTACTCGCCGGCGATGCGATAGAATTGATCGATCCCCAATTCGCTGCGCAAATCGGTGGTATCGGTGCCGCCTCCGGCGCCCTCATAGGGGATGCCGGTGGCGTCGGCGACGCGCACAAAACCATGGAATGCGGCGGCGATGGCGGCGCAATCGACAAACGCCGCATCGCCGAGGGTTTGCCGAATTTCTGCCTGTTTTTCGGCGATCAGCGGGCCATCCCGGTGATAGACCACTTCCGCATAGGCGGCCAACAGATCCGCGTGCGGAATATCCGTCTCGCCGCTGACGCCGCTGACGCCGCCGGTGATGTCGGTCATGACAAACGTGGTTCCGATTGTGTTGTTGCTCTCACGGAGCATATAGGCATGTGCCGTCGTTCAATAGGCGCAACTGTGCAGGGCCGATGTTCGGGCCGCTATCAGTTCGATCTGATTGCGCGAAATGGCGCGAAAATGGGTGTCGAAGTCGCCCATATGCTCGGCGGGCAGGTAGTTGGTCACGGCCAGATCCCAATAGCCTTGCTTGGTATCCGGAACCGACGACAGGGCGCGCAGGATATAGGCGTTGCGCGTGCCCGGGTAGAGATCACCATCTTCTTCGGTGGCGTCTTCGGGCTCGACAATGGGCACCCACGCGGCGGCGCGCTTGGCGCCCGAAGACGTGTACCTGATGGGCTCGCCCGACGCCGGCTCCGGCAGCGGGACATCATCGTGGCCGATGCCGGCGGCGAAGGTATCCATGATCATCGCCGCGGACACCAGACCGATGGTCTCCACATAAGCGCCGTCCGATATGCCGCTATCGACGGCGCCGCGCACCCAGCTTTCGGTCAGGCGCCCTGGATCGTTGACGATGCGGTGGATCACTTCCACCATCATCGGCGAAAGATCGGTGGCCGATTGGTGGGTGCCTTCGCCTGAATTCGGCGACAGGGCGTCTTTCTGGATTTTGCAAAACGCGCAGTTGCGCACGTTGCGCACCTCGGCGGCGATGGCGACGCGTTCGGCGCCGCTAAGCCAGGTGCCGGGCGCCGCCAAATGCTCCCAAAAACGGGTCTGGGCGCCGATCAAATCCTCGCGCACGGTGAGATCGGATTGGGGGTAGCTGATGGTCATTGTCTGTCACCATTCCATTTGAGCCAATTCCTATGATGACAGAGTGACCGGCATTGCCGGTAATTTCAATGCAGGCAAATCAAATCATTGTCGCTTGCAGCCGCCGGTAATAATATATTGAGGATCGGTGGGGTATTTATTATGAACGATCACGCGTTCCGGCCCGCCGGCGAATGTTAAGCGAAAGGGTTTCGATGCCATCTGCCGTGGATTCCGTTTTTGAAATCGCCTTCTGGTTTTCCGACCGGGCGCTCAACGACAATGAATATCTGCAGCCCATCAAGCTGCAATATCTGATGTTCCTGGCGCAGTCCTATTTCGCCGTCGCCTATGAGGGCAAACGGCTGGTGCCGGCCATTTTCGTCGCCGAGGTGGTCGGACCGATCGAGCCTTCGATCTATCAGGCTTTTACCCGGGGCCGCCCCAACCTGGACGTGCCGATCAATCTCGACGACGATGTGCGCTCCTTCGTGGACAGCATCTGGCGCCGCTTCGGTCATCATTCGGCGGATTATCTGGCAAAGCTTTGCCGCCGCAATCCCGCCTATAAGGCGGCTCTGAAGCGCGGGCGGCGCGCCGAAATCGATCTTACCGAAATGCGGGATTCGTTCATCGCCTCCACCGAAACCCCGGCTGTCGATAGCGTCGTGAAGCCCAAGGTCATGCGCTCGCACACCGGCCGTGCCGTCGAGGTCAAGGCCTGGGCGCCGAGAAAAGTAAAGCCGAGCTAGGGTTTCGGCCCCTTAGGCCAGCAGCGCCACCAGGAATATCAGCAGTAAGGTGACGATCACGGCGGCCGAGGAGCCTGTCGCTTGGGTGCGGGCGAGTAGACCTTTGGGGCCATGGTAGCGGAATACGGTAGCAATGAAGCGGTTCAAATTTTCAAACAGATCGGCGATCAGGGAAGTCCAGGCCCGCGCGCCCGCATCCATAAACCAGTTGATGAATTTGGGTACCAGCCAGCGATAGCTGAAATCGAAATCCAAAACTGTTGAGCGAAGCTCCGGTGGATACAGCCCGGTTCGTTGCAGCACGCCAAATGCCAGCGCCGAGAACATCAGAAGCTGCAACATGGTCACCACGTGGGTGGTTGTATAAGGCGTGTAGTCTACCGGGAACGGCAACAGCGCGTAGAGCGGCTGCGGATAGACACCAATGCCGATGCAGAAGAACGCAGCAAGCCCCATGGCCAACAGCATATTGAAAGGCGCCTCCTTGGGCCGCTTACCGGAATCATGGGCGAAGAAGGCAAAAAACGGAATTTTAATTCCGGAATGATGAAAGACGCCGGCCGATGCAAACAACAATACCAGGAACGGGATCAGATAGCCCTCCTCGGCGGCCGAAGTCAGGATCATCGATTTGGTGACAAATCCGCTGAACAGAGGAAAGGCGGAGATGGAGGCCGAGCCGATGATACAAAATCCAGTTGTCCAAGGCATGGTCTTGTACAGTCCGCCCAATTCCGAACCTTTGGCCGTGCCCACCCTGTGGAGCACCGCCCCCATGGACATGAACAAAAGCGCCTTGTAGAGAATATGGGCAAAGGCGTGGCTGACCGCACCGTTAATTGCCAAGGTCGTGCCGATGCCTATGCCGGCCACCATGAAACCCAATTGGTTGTTGAGGCTATAGGCGAGCACCCGGCGCAAATCGTTTTCGATGACTGCAAAGAATATGGGAAATGCGGTCATGGCTACGCCGATCCAAATCAATATTTCGGTGCCCGCATAGCCGCGCGCCAGAGCATAGACCGCTAACTTGGTGGTGAACGCCGACAAGAACACCGTGCCCGTGGGCGAGGCTTCCGGATAGGCATCTTGGAGCCAGTTGTGCAGCAACGGGAAGGCGCACTTGATGCCGAAGGCAATCAGAATCAGGATGCCGCCAAGGCTGTCCACACCGATGTTATTGAAGGCCACGGATCCGGTTTCGTTGGCCAGCAAAACCGCGCCTCCGGCCAGCAGCACGCCCGATAATATTTGGATCATTAGGTATCGCATTCCGGCGCTGTAGGCCCGCTCTGTGCGCCCCGCCCAGATCAGAAACACCGATGACACCGCCGCCAATTCCCAATAGACGAACAGGGTAATCAAATCGCCGGCGAATGTTGCACCCACCGCCGCGCCGACATAGACCAATGCCGAAGTCTGTTCCGCCAAATCTTCATTATGCCAGGCAAAAATGATGGCGATGGCGGCGGCAATATAAAAGATATAGCCGAATATCAGGCTGAGTTTGTCGACGCGCACATGGGTCAGTTCGAATCCGAACACAGGCATAGCGCCGAAGGTTCCTGGATCAAGCAACATCAATTGCCAAAGCCCCAGCAACGGCAGCGCCAGCATATAGGCCGAACGCAGATGGCCCCGGACGAACGGCACGAAAATCGCGCCGGCGATCATCAACAGGCCGGGGGGAAACTCAGCGATCATAGTAGTCCTCGTCGCGCTTCAGAAATTTGCGCAATTCGCGCGCCGTCAGTACCAAGGCAAAGGAAAGGAAAAATCCGAATAATCCGAAAAATCCGAACCAATGCTCAAAGGGGAAAATCACGTGCTTTTCGTAAAAAGCGTCGGATGCAAACAGCAGGGCGCAGATCGCGACCAGTATCCAGAACAACTTGTGGACGTTGCGGATGTCATCGAGCCAATAGGTCCTAGTTGGGCTCTCTTCCGGGGCGGTCTTATTTTTCGGGGTTTCGCTCACGTCACTTTGCTTCCATCACGGTTTGGCCAGAGGCGCCAGCAATTGGCCGATATCGCCAGCCGCAAAAAACAGTGCGAAGGTGCCTGCCGCCGAGATAACGATCGCAATCAGGCAGAACAACGGCGCTTCTTCAATGCCGCCGCCGCCGGCACCGCCCGCCGCCGCCGCACCGACCGATTGCGGCGCCGGCAGCGGCCGGAAAAAGGCGCGCACCACGATCGGCATCAGATAGGCGACGCTGAGGATCGAAGACAGCATCCAAACGGCGATGAATATGAATTGCTCACCTTCCGCCGCGCCCAACATCAGGTGCCACTTGCTCAGGGAGCCGCCCATGGGCGGCAGGCCAATAATACTGAGGGCGCCCACTACAAATGCAATCATGGTTACCGGCATTTTGCGGCCGATGCCGTTCAGTTCACTCACCAGGGTCAGGTGATGGGCTGTGTAGATCGCGCCGGCGCAGAAAAATAGGGTGATCTTTCCAAACGCATGCATGACGATGTGCATGCCGCCGCCGACCACGCTGGCCCCGGTGGCGATAGCGGCTCCCAAGATGATATAGGAAAGCTGGCTGATCGTGGAATAAGCAAGCCGTGCTTTCAGGTTATCTTTGCGCATGGCCACAACCGATGCGATCAGCAGTGTCGCCGCCGCGATTCCGGCGAGCAGCAGGGACGCGCTGGTTCCGTTCACCAAATCGATGCCGAAGATATAGATGATCACCTTCAGCACCGTGAAGACGCCGGCCTTGACGACCGCAACCGCATGCAGCAAAGCGCTGACTGGCGTAGGCGCGACCATGGCGGCGGGCAGCCAGCGATGGATCGGCATCAATGCCGCTTTGCCGATGCCATACATATAGAGGAACAGGAGCACGCCGATGAGGCCGTCGGAAACTTTACCCTTAAGGATGCCGCCTGGGGTGAAATCTAAGGTGCCCGCCGCGTTCCATGTCCAGATGATGCCGAGTAACAGTAGCCCGATGGATGTGGACATCAGTATGCCCAAATAGACGCGCCCCGATTTGACCGCTTCTTCGGTGCCAGAATGGGTCACCAGCGGATAGGTACAGATGGTCAGGATTTCATAGAATACAAACAGGGTCAGCATGTTGCCGGCAAAGGCGACACCGATGGCACTAGCCAGGGAAATGGCGAAAAAGAAATAAAACCGGGTCTGGTTACGCTCGTTATTGCCGCGCATGTAGCCAATGGAATAGAGCGAATTGACGATCCAAAGCCCCGAGGCAACGAGACCGAAAAGCATTCCCAGCGGCTCCACTTTCAGAAACAAATCGAGGCCCGGGAAAATGGTACCAAAAACCAGGCTCGGCCGGGCGCCGCCAAACACATCGGGAGTGATGCCGGCGACGGTCAGAAACAATGCTACCGCTGTGATCAGCGTCGCCGTCTCGCGCAGGTTGGCGTTGCGGCCAACGGCAACGATGGCAAGCGATCCGATCAGCGGAATGGCGAGCGACCAAAAGAGCGGGTTTTCCATCATCCGCCGTTACCCATAAGGATTTCCGCCGCCCGGCGCGCGGTGCCGACGCTAAGCTCCGTGTTGGTGCCGAAATATATGTTGGCGGCAACCAGGACCCAGAGCGGAACCAGCATCGCCGCCGGCACCTCGGTGACCACCGCCGCGCCGTCCGGGCGCGGGCGGAAATAGGCCGCCTCGATCACCTTCCAGAAATAAATCACCGCCAGCAACGAGGAAGCCACGATTACCACGGCGACCATCCACCAGCCTTTTTCCAAGGCGGCGTTGATCAGGAACCATTTGGAGACAAAGCCGGTGGTCAGCGGGATGCCGATCAGTGAAAACCCGGCGAGCACGAAGGCGGCCATGGTAAACGGCATGGATTTTCCAATCCCCGCCATATCGTCGACCTTGGTCGATCCGATACGGTAGAAAACGCAAGCCAGAACCAGGAACAGCGATCCCTTGATCAGGGCATGGTTAAACAGATGCAGGATGCTGGCCATGGCGCCGGTTGCGGTTACCAAAGATATGCCGATAACGATGTAACCCAACTGGGCGACGCTGGAATAGGCCAAAAGCCGCTTGGCGTTGTCCTGGAAGATGGCCACCGCCGACATGCTTAGCGCTGCGATGATGCCGAGGACCAATAACAGATTGCTGACCGGCAGGCCTTCGAATATTCCAGCGCCGAAAAATGTGTAGTATATGCGCAAGAGCACATAGACCGCGACTTTGGTCGCCGTCGCCGCCAGAAACGCGGTGACCACCGACGGCGCATAGGTGTAGGCGTTCGGCAGCCACAGATGCAACGGAAAGAGACCCATCTTCAGCCCGATGCCGACGGTCAGGAAGCCGACGGCGACAAGGATGGTTTTGGTCTCGGCGACGGCCGGCAGCCGTTCCGCCAGATCGGCCATATTCAGCGTTCCGGTCATCTGATACATCATGCCGACGCCGATAATGTAGAAGGTCGCGCCAATGGTGCCCAAGACCAGATAGCGGTAGGCCGCCGTCAACGCCCGGCGTTCCTTGCCGAGGCTGATCAGCACATAGGTGGACAGCGACGATATCTCCAGGAACACAAACAGATTGAACGCATCACCGGTCGCCGCCATGCCCAGCAGGCCGGCGAAGGTCAGCAGATACATGGTGTAGAACAGGTAGACCCGGTCGCCGGGTATTTCCACGGCGACGCTTTTCGGTGCAAAGATCATCATCACCGAGCCAATACCCGTGACGATCAGAATAATGAACGCCGATAGCTGGTCGATGCGGTATTCGATCCCCCAAGGCGCCGCCCAGTCGCCCAGCAGGTAGGAGATGGTTCCCGTATCCATAACCTGGCGAAGAAGCGCGATGGCGAGGATGAACGATACCCAGGTTATGACCGTGGCCAGCAGCCAGGCCCGCCCGCCATGGCGCAGGATCACGCAAAGGGGCGCCGCGACCAAGGGCAATATCACCACCAAAACCGGGAAATGTTCGGCGATCACGGCTCGCTCTCCCCGGCCTCGATGCGCTGAATGTCATCCTCTTCGATGGTGCCGTAGGCATCCCGTATGCGCACCACCAATGCCAAGCCAAGAGCGGTGGTAGCGACCCCGACGACGATGGCGGTCAGGATCAAAACGTGGGGCAGGGGGTTGGAATAGGTCTCGATACTGTCGTCCAGGATGGGCGCCGCGCCGCCGATGATCTTGGACATGGATATGTAGAAGACAAAAACCGAAACCTGAAAGACGTTCAGCCCGACGATCTTCTTGATCAGGTTGCCTTGGGAAATGACGATATAAAAACCGGTCATCATCAGGATGACGACGATCCAATAATTGATAAGGCCGGGAAACGCCATGCTTAGCGATCCTGGCCGGCGAAGATGAAAAAGATGGTGATCATGGTCGCCGCAACGGTGGTGCCGACGCCGAACTCGATCAGAAATATGCCGAGATGCTGTCCGGAGACGGGGTGGCTGGAGAGCACCGAATAGTTCAGAAAATTGCCGCCTAAAAATATACCGAAGAAGCCGACACCGGCATAAAGCAATACCCCCAGCGACAGTAATATCCGCGTCAGCGTCGCCGGCAACACGCGCCGCGCCTCGTCGATGCCATAGATCAGCGCATACAGGATAAAGCCGACCGCGAATATCACGCCCGCCTGAAAACCGCCGCCGGGCCCGAAATCACCATGGAACTGCACATAGAGGGCATAAAGGAATATGAACGGGATCATAAACTTGGCGACGACGCGTAAGATAGAATGGGAATTCAAACTTCTTCCTCCTCGCGCTTTGCGCCAACCCCGGCGCGCAGGCCGGGCCGCCACCGGTTATGACCGCGCCCTAGCAGCACGAGAACGCCGATGGCGGCGGTGAAAATCACCACTACCTCGCCCAACGTATCGAAGCCCCGGTAGCTGGCCAGAACCGACGTGACGATGTTCGGGACGCCAATTTCGGCGCCCGACTTCTCGATATAGCGGGGCGCCACATGTTTGTTGGCGGGCGCGTCCGCATCACCGTAAAGAGGCATGTCGAGGGTGCCGAAGATCAGCACTCCGCCGGTCGCCACGACGATCAAAAGCGGCATCAGCTTGAATTTTTCCGGCGTGTAGTCGCCGCGCTCGGAGGTCAGCGCGATGGTGCCGAGGACCAGCAATGTGGAAACGCCGGCGCCGACCGCGGCTTCGGTAAAGGCCACATCGACCGCCGTCAATAAGACATAGAGGACCGCCGACAAGAGGCTAAAGACGCCCATCAGCATGACAATGGTGAACAAATTGCGCAGCCGGGCAATGGCGAAGGCAACCGCCGTCATCAGAAGCAGGAGCGCGACATCGAGGATGCTTTCTATGGCTTCTCTCCTTCCTCTTCGGCGGGCTTGGCGGTGCGGTCTTCGGCCAGCTCCGGCTTCAAGCCCGATCCCAGCGCGGCTTGCGCCAGGGCGTGGGTGGCGGTCGGGCTGGCGAAAAACATGAACATGATGATGAGCACAAGTTTCAATGATACCAGCGTCAGACCGGACTGCACGATCATACCCAACATCATCAAGCCGACGCCGAGGGTATCGGTGATGCCGGCGGCATGCATGCGGCTGTAAACGTCGGGAAAACGGATCAGCCCGATGGCCCCGATCAGCACGAATGCCGAGCCGCCGAAGATAAATATCCAACTGAAGATATCGGCGATCAGACTCATAGGTCCCCCAGATTATCGCCGGAATGAGGCTGGCCGAGATGGGCAAATTTGAAAAATTTCATCAGGGCAATGGTGGCGACAAAGCTAATCAGTGCATAGACCAGGGCGATATCCAAAAACTCCGGTCGGTCGGTGAGAAATCCAAGAACGGCGATCAGGAGCAGTGCCTTCGATCCGAACACGTTGACCGCTAGGATGCGGTCATAGACTGTCGGACCGAGTATCAGGCGGACAATGGCGATGGCCATGGCGATTATAACGGCGGCTCCGGCGGCAATAAACATCAGCTTGCGCTCTCCGCCGGGCGCCCGGAAAGGCCTTCCATTTGTACTGTGCGCCGGTCCATGCGGCCGGTTTCCAGCTCATCCGCAGCCTCAGCCGTGATGGCGTGGATGGTAAATTCAGAGCTCGCGTCATCCACATCGACGGTGACGGTTCCTGGTGTCAGGGTGATGGAATTGGCGTAGGCCACCATGCCGACCTCGGTTTGTTGGCTGGCCTTCACCTTGAGCAAAACCGGGCTGATCGGCAGGCTGGGGTTGAGGATGATGCGCGCCACATTGAAATTCGCCTTGATGATCTCCCAGGCCAGCCAGGGTAAAAATTTCAACGCGCCCAATGTCATTTGAATGGGATGGCCTTCGTCGTCCGCCAGATTCATCCGGTGCGCGATCCAGACCACGAATATGGAGGAAGCCAGCCCAAGCTCAATCAGAATAAGCTCATGGAAATGACCGGACAGGGCCAGCCATAATATAAACAGCACCACTCCCAAACTGATGTGTCTTAACATGCCGCCCAACTCATATTGCGGACCGCCTTGGCGGTCCGGTTTTGCCCTTCGGACATTGGTTGGAATACCTAGCGGGCTTTTGAAAATTCATCAAGGCAGTTCGGTGGCGTAGTCTCCGACCGGCGGGGTGGCCTTGATCAGCCCTTGTTTTTTTAAGAAAGCGGCAAACCGCTTGTAACGCCCCTTGTCGAGGGCAGCGGGGCGAAGCGCGAATCGCGGCAACGTGTCGCGCCAGGCGCGCCTATTCAGCTCGTCATTCAATTTTTTGTGCGCGCCGATAAAAATCTTCCAGCTTTCATCGGGATGATTGACCAGAAACTGCACGCTGTCTTCGAGGGCGCGCAAGAATGCGCTATAGCGCTTGTCGCCGAGTTTGGCTTTGTTGGCGACAATGATCAATTCGTCATAGGAGGGAACGCCTTCCTCTTCGGGAAAGAAGGCACGCCCGGGCCGATTGACGATATCCATCTGGTTCAGCTCGAAATTGCGAAAGGCGCCGATCACTGCATCCACCTTGCCCGTGATGAGGGCCGGCGAAAGGGAAAAATTTACATTGATCAGAGTGATGTCCTTCAAGCTCAGGCCGTGCCGCGACAGCATCGCCGACAGTAACGCGTCTTCGAACCCGCCGACCGAGAAGCCGACCTTTTTGCCTTTCAGATCGGCAATGGATTTGATCGGGCCGGACGCCAGAACCACCAGCGAGTTCAGCGGCGTCGAAACCAGCGTGCCGATGCGCACCAGGGGCAGGCCTTCGGCCACCTGCACATGCAATTGCGGCTGATAGGAAACCGCTAGATCGGCCTTGCCGGCGGCGACCAGCTTGGGCGGCAGGTTGGGATCGGCGGGCGCCACCAATTCGACGTCGAGGCCGTGGTTTTTGAAGAACCCTTTTTCCTTGGCGATGATCAGCGGCGCGTGATCGGGATTGACGAACCAATCCAGTAATACAGTCAGTTTTTCCGCTGCCGATACCGGGCTTGCAATGATGAGAAACGGGGCGGCGAACAGGGCGGCGATGAGATATTTGGAAAGTTTCATTTTATTTTCTCCGGTTGGTCAGTCGTTGCTTGGATGGGATTCCGGTTGCCAGCTCAGCAGACGGCGTAGACCGGCATCGACGATGAAATAAATGGTGACGGCGATGATCGCCAAAATGAACAGGGACGCGAACATCACATCGATCTGCATGCGGCCGTTGGCATGCAGCATCAAAAAGCCGAGCCCCTGGCTGGAGCCGACCCATTCGCCGACGATGGCGCCGATGGGTGCAACAGCGGTGGCGACGCGAAGCCCGGACGCAAAAGCCGGCAAGGCGGCGGGCAAGCGGATTTGGCGTAATATCGCCCAGCGCGATGCATTCATGGTCCGGGCCAGATCCATATAGCCCGGCTCGGTCCGCCGGAGGCCGTCGAAAAAAGCGGCGGTCACCGGGAAATAGATGATCAGCGTTGCCATCGCCACCTTGGAGATGATGCCGTAGCCCAGCCACAAAACCAGGATCGGCGCCAGGGCGAACACGGGGATCGCCTGTGAGATCACCAGCACCGGAAACAGCCAGCGGCGCGCCGGCGCGAAATAGGCCATGGTCAAGGCACTGACCGAGCCAAGGATGGCGCCGATGATGAGGCCCATCAAAATCTCGGCCAGGGTCACACCGGCATGGGGAAGGATGATGTCGATTTGATCGGCGAGGGCGCCACCGACCCGGAACGGTGAGGGCAGGATAAATGGCGGCGCGCCACTCACCCAGACAATTACCTGCCAGATAAGAAGCAACCCGGCGAATATGATGAGCGGGCGCAGCATGATCATGGCAGCGCCGCCTCGGCATCGGACAGCCGTTGCAGAAGATCGGCCTGGCCTTGCAGGACCGCCTGATCATGCAGATCGCGAACCGGATTGCCGGAGAGTTGCATGGCGCTTTCCAGCTGTGCCGGGCGCCCGGCCAGCACATAGATTTGGTGGCTGAGGCGCAACGCCTCCATCGGATCGTGGGTGACCAGCAGAATTGTTTTTCCGCTCAGCAGGCGGGCGCTAAGCTCCTGCAATTTGATTCGGGTGATGGAATCGAGGGCCGAAAAGGGCTCATCCATCAGCACCACGGGCCGGTCTTCCAGCAAAGTTCTGGCGAGGGCGGCGCGCTGTCGCATACCGCCGGACAGCATCGCCGGAATATCGGCCGCGTTGGCTTCCAACCCGACCGCGCTCAACAGCGCCATGGCCCGCGCCCGCGTATCGCCGGTGACTTCGCCGCGAAGCCGGGCGCCGAGCATGACGTTGGCGAGTATGGATAACCACGGCAGCAGCAAATCCTGCTGCGCCATATAAGCGGCGCGCCCGGCCAGGGGCTGTCCATCGGCGCAGTGCAGTTGCACTTCGGAGCGGCCCGGCTCCAACCCGGCAATCAGGCGTAACAAAGTGGTTTTGCCGACGCCGCTGGTCCCCAGCAGGCTGGTCCATTGACCGGCCGGCAGGGTAAGTGCAAGCCGTTCGAACAGGTTCCAGCCGCCGAATGACACATCGGCGGCGCTGACCTGGACTTCAATCGGTGGTGAGGGTTTTTTCTCTGGCATCCCCACTGGTCCCTACGCCGGTTCTAACCGGATCAGGTTCGAGGGGTCGTTTCCCAATTGAAACCTCTCAGCCCGCTAAGGCTCCCCCCAGTGCAGCCCTAACTATGCCCGTAGCCGGGCTCAGCGGCAATCACAAATATTGTAATAGAATTGTCTGTCGGGGCCGCTCGGCGCCGGCATAGAGCATGCGTTCCCGTTCGGCCCGCCAAAGATCCGCATAGCCGCAATCCTTATAGTCTTCGAAATAGGGCCCGCCGGTGGTGAAATGCAGGTTCGATAATTCTTCGGGCGGCGCCTCCGGATCGTAATCGACCAGATGGTTCCAGCGGTGCGGTATCTCGCCGATCAAATCATCATCGCCAAGCCAATGGAACCGGTGCAGCTCCAGGCCAGACGCCGTGTTGACATAATCCGGCGTCAGCTTGGCGCATTTGGCGGCGTTGAACAGCATGACGCTGGACCAGTTCTTTTTTTCGTAGGTGGTCTGCGGCTGATCGAGGAACTTGGTGTCTTCGGGCGGCTTGTGGTCGTGTTTGACGCATTGCACCGCAAACCTCTCGTCGCGCAGCTTCCACAGATTGGCCATATCGTCGAGCACCAGCATGTCGCAATCCATAAACAAGGCCCAGCCTCCGAAATCACACAAATAGGGAGTCAGGAACCTGGAAAAAGAAAAGTCGGTGGATTGCAGATTGTGCCTTTCCCGCCACATCAAGGGACCCAGTTGTGCCAGCGACAGGGGCGTGATCGATACGGGCTGACTGGCGCGGGCATTGATGGAATGGCAAAGGACGTGATAGGCCACCGCTTCGCGCGGATCGTAACCAATGAATATTCTAATGGTATCGGCCAATTGTCAGGCCCTTCCGCGTGGTCAAATTACTGTTCCGAGTTGGTAAATGATTCCTTTTGCCAAAACAAGCGAGAGCCGAGTTCGAATTTTCTGGCATTCGGCGGTCGTTTTTCCATAATGGAAGCATGATTATAAATCGGAACCGCCGCGCCCTATTGGCTGCCTTTCTGGGCGCCTGGATATTGCCGTCCTTGGCGGGCGCGCAAAACGCGGTCAATTTCCCAAAAAGCCAACTGGCCATCGATACCAACGCCGGCAGGAGAAATTTCAACGTGGAGCTGGCCATTTCCGATGCGCAGCAGTCGCGCGGCCTGATGTTTCGCGAGGCCCTGGCGGCGGACGCCGGCATGCTGTTCGATTACCGATTTCCGCAACGCATTACCATGTGGATGCGCAACACGTTAATCCCCCTCGACATGATTTTCATTGGCGCCGATGGCCGCGTCCTCAATGTTGCCGAGCGCACCATTCCCCATTCCAAAGCGATCATCGCCTCCAAGGGGCGGGCGCGCGCCGTCCTCGAGGTTAACGGCGGCACCGCGTCGCGCCTCGGCATCAAGGCCGGCGCCAAAGTCTATCACCGGGTATTCGGCACCGGGCCTTAAGGGCGCTTCCAGCAAATTGTCATGCCGTCGTTGAGCGGCAGCATCGAGATACTAACCCGTTCATCGCCGTGCAGTTTCCGGTTGAGGGCGCGGAGCGCGAGCGTGGATTTTTCGGTGCGGGTTTCATCCAGCACCTTGCCGCCCCAAAACACGTTATCGAAGGCAATCAATCCGCCGGCTGGCAGGAGTTGCAGCACTTGCTCATAATAGGTGCCGTAGTCTTTTTTGTTGGCGTCGATGAAGGCCATATCAAATATTTCGCCTGCATCGATCATCGCGGCGAGGCTGTCCAAGGCGGCGCCGTAGCGCACTTCGATCAGCCCATCGACGCCAGCCTGCCTCCAAAACGGCACGCCGATATTCACATAATCTTCAACCATATCGCAGGTCACCAGCTTGCCTCCGTCCGGCAGCGCCGCGGCCATGGCCAGGGTTGAATAGCCGGTAAAGGTTCCCACTTCCAGAACCCGCCGGGCGCCGGTGATCTGCACCAGAAGGGCCAGAAACTGGGCCTGTTCCGGCGCCGCTTCCCAGCCCGATTCGGGGATCGCGTCGGTGGCTTCGCGGAGGCCGCGCAAGGCTTCCGTCTCGCGCAACGAATTGCTGCGTAGATATTCCAGGATTTCCCGGCTAACCGGTTGCATGGCGCCGGCCATGGCGCTCCTCCGCTGATTGGTAGTGAAGCCGGGCCAAACGATAGTCGCCGACTAGGGCGTTTACAACCGGCCCCTGTTCCTCTTGTATGCGGCCAATGGAGGGACTGTTATGGATTTGAATATCAGCGGCAAAACAGCATTGGTGACCGGCGCTTCGAGCGGTATCGGGCGCGGCATCGCGGTGGCCCTCGGCGGCGAAGGCGTGCGCGTCGCCATCGCCGCCCGCCGGGCCGGTCAACTGGGCGAAGTGGCGGGCGAAATTGCGGACGCGGGCGGCCCGGACCCGTTGGTGATCGAGGCCGACCTTCTCGCCGATGGTGCATCCGAGGATGTTGCCAGCGCCGCCCTCGAAGGGCTCGGCAGTGTCGACATCCTGGTCAACAACGCCGGCGGCAGCCGCTCGTTCGATCTCGATACCACCGAGGAGCAATGGGAAGAGGCGATGACCCTCAACTTTACCCGCCAACGGCAATTGGCGCGGGCGCTCCTGGATCAGATGATTGATCGCGCTTGGGGGCGGATTATCAACATCACCGGTAAGTCTGAGCCGGACGGCATCAACGGCGCCTTCTGTGCCAAGGCGGCCATGCATAGCTGGTCCAAGGGCATGTCGCGGGAAGTAGGCAAACACGGCATCACCGTCAACTGCATTCCGCCGGGGCGGATTATTTCCGAGCAGATTTTGCGCAACTACACGCCGGAATACCGCAAATGGCAGTCAGAAAACGAAATCCCGGTGGGCGAATACGGCCAGCCGGAAGATATCGCGGGGCTGGTCTGCTATCTGGTATCGCCGCTGGCACGCTATATTACCGGCACCGTGATTCCGGTCGATGGCGGCCTTCGGCGTTATCAGTTCTGAGGCGTTTTCTTAGCCGTAGGTGGCCATGGCCATCAGCGATTCAGCGATGACATCGGTATCGCCGGTAAACTTGATGCCGCAGCGATCTTTGCGCGCCCAGGCCACCTGCGCTTCAAAGGCGCCGAATTTTTCGACCGACAGGGTGACCGCCGTTCCGTTCTCGATGCCCGGCTCAAGCTTGATCTGGGCGCCGCCGACGGAGATGTCGATGACCGAACACGGCATCGTCTCCGAGCCGATCAGCAACGCCGCCGCCTGCAGAACGGATTTTCGTTTGAATGCACGGCGATTGCTGGGAGCGCCGGAACCGGTATTGGCCATGTTGACATCCTCTGCCGCGCCTTTAATACACGATCGTTAATATAGGGTCTGCAGGCGCGGCCCGCCACCCGTTTATGATCGATCCCAAAAACCATGATCCTCGATCCCGTATTACAATTGAGCAATCTGCTGGCCCTCCTGATCGTCCTCGCCGGCGGTTTTGTGCGCGGCTATACCGGCTTCGGATCGGGGCTGGTGATGACGCCATTGTTCGCCATCCTCTGGGGGCCGGTGGACGCGGTGGCGACCACCGCCGGGCTTGGCCTGTTGGCCACCGTTCAATTGACCGCGTCGTCGGTGCCCTTGGCCAATTGGCGCGACGTGGTGCCGATGCTCAGCGCGGCGATCCTGCTGGTGCCGTTCGGGGCGGCGCTGCTGGTCAGCCTGGATCCCGAACTGGTCAAGAAAATCATCGCCGTCCTGGTTATGACGATGGCCTTGATCACCATTCGCGGCTGGACCTATCGCGGCCCCCGGGGCGCCGTGCCGAGCATGATATCGGGCGCCCTTTGCGGTTTTATCAACGGCATCTCGTCGGTGGGCGGCCCGGCCGCGGTGCTCTATTTCCTGGCCATACCCGATGCGGCGCGGGTGCAGCGGGCCAATATCATCATCGTCATGGGCTTCACCGGCATGGCCGTGCTGGTATCGCTGATCGTCGCCGGCGTTGTCACGGCGACTGTCTTTATCAATATCGGCGTCCTCGCGATCCCATCCTTCGCCGCCGTCTGGCTGGGCGCGCGCCTGTTTACGGTGTTACCGGTGCGCCTCTTCCGGCTGATTGTGCTTTGGTTCCTGGTGGCGGTCAGTATCGCGATCCTGGTGGCCTAGCGCGGCTTGAAGCGGTCGAAGACGCGGCCGAAGCGCCAGCCGTAGAATTCCACCCGCTCGAACAAGCCGCCGGTATGGAACGGCTCGCCGTCCCAAAACGCCTTGGCGGCGGCCAGGTCGGGCACATCAATAAGCATCAGGCTGCCGATCTGCTGGCCGCCGTCTTCGCTCAACAATGGTCCGCGTGTCATATAAAGATGTTCGACGCTGGCCTGATAGGCCTCGTGCTCGGCGCGCAAATCATCGCGCAATTGATCGCTGCCGGGTTTGTCGATGGCGTGGATCAGGAACTGGGCGTTACCTTCGGCGCGCGGGCAGTCGCGCCAGCTATAGGGAACGCTGGCCGACCAGGGGTGAATTTCGGCGCCGTATTGCAGCCCGCCGGTAACGTAAGGCTCGTCCGCCACATGGGCTTCGGCGTCGGCCCGGTCCTTTAGATCGATCAGCCGGTGGCTGCCGAGCTCCTTGGTGCGGTCGTCGGTCAGGATCGGCCCGGCGAACAGGGTGCGGTCTTCGAAGCTGTCCAGATAGGCCAGATGTTCGTCCCGGTTGGCATCGCGAAGCGCGCCGCCGGGATCGTCTCGGTCGAACAGTTTTACGGCAAAAAGCATGTCTAATTCCGATTTGATTGTGATGGCGTAATATACCAGCTATCCATAATGGCAGAATTGTCATAGGGAAATCCATGTCCGAAATCATGTTGCTGGCGGCCACCGTTTTGATGCTTCGCGACACCGAAGCGGGCCCGGAAGTCTTTATGATCAAGCGCCACCAGGAAATGGGATTTGCCGCCGGCGCGCTGGTCTTCCCGGGCGGCCGCCTGGACGAAGCCGATGGCGATGAACGCCGCATCCAATTGTGCGCCGGCGGCGAAACTTTGCGCGCCGCCGAGCGCGCCATGCGGGTCTGCGCGATCCGCGAAACCTTCGAAGAGTCGGGCGTCTTGCTGGCCCATGTTGGCGATGCGCCGGACCTGGTGTCGGGGGAGCGGGCGCGAGACCTGCAGCAGCGCTACCGGGACAATTTGAACGCCGGCGAGACCAGCATCTGGGAGATGGCGGCGGCAGAAAACCTGAAATTGGCCTGTGCAAGTCTGACCCCCTTCGCCCATTGGATCACACCGGCCGGGCGGCCCCGGCGCTATGACACCATGTTCTATCTTATCGCCGCGCCCAAAACCCAAGCGGCGTCCCACGATACGGGCGAATCTGTCGCCTCCACCTGGACGACGCCGGCCGCGGCGATTGCCGATGCCGACGCCGGCGTTTGGGAGGTGGTGTTCGTGACCCGCTGCAACCTGACGCGGCTGGCCGAGAACGCCGCTTCGGTGGCCGCGGCGATAGCCAACGCGGCGGCCACCAAGATCGTTCCGCTGACCCCCAAAATCACACGCGATGGTGATGGCGGAACGACGTTTTCCATACCGGCGAATATGGGCTATAGCCTCACCGAATTTGTCCAAGGTAAAATCCTCATCTAAATCGATCCTAAGGAATTGCTTGCATGAGCGAAAAGAAAGCCGCCACCAAAACCAAGACCGATATTGCCAAGCCGGCCAGCGATAGTTCCACGTCCTCCGGCAGCGATAGTTCCACGTCCTCCGGCAGCGATAGTTCCACGTCCTCC
>Ga0114996_10000857_pt1 | contig 41946 bp, 39 predicted proteins | sample ArcticOcean_MG_C_4_FD_87039 | JGI IMG/M metagenome (GOLD analysis project Ga0114996, IMG submission 87039) | Marine microbial communities from western Arctic Ocean - ArcticOcean_MG_CB4_134 | ecosystem: Environmental > Aquatic > Marine > Oceanic | place: Arctic Ocean: Canada Basin | collected... | reverse complement strand
GCGACCGTGTCCTCGGCTGTGTCCTCTACAACGGCGACCGTGTCCTCGGCTGTGTCCTCTACAACGGCGACCGTGTCCTCGGCTGTGTCCTCTACAACGGCGATCGTATCCTCGGCTGTGTCTTCTACAACGGCGATCGTATCCTCGGCTGTGTCTTCTACAACGGCGACCGTGTCTTCGGCTGTGTCCTCGGGCGCGGTAGAAGCAACAGCCGGCTCAGCCTGAACCTGAGGTGGTTGCTGCTTCGCCTCAGGAATGGCATCAATTCTGACCAGCAGATGCCTCAAAACATCTGTTGAGAGCAGGATGCCAGCCTCAAGATCTTTTGTGTTCTCCGGCTCCATCTCAAGATGTGTGAGAACATAGTTTCCTTCGTTCTGGTTCTTGATTGGATAGGCTAACCTTCTCAGTCTACCCCACCGCTCCTGGCGAACGACATTGCCTCCACGTTCGGTGACGTAGTGGTTCACCCTATCCAGCGCTACCGATAGACCCTCATCATCAATCTGGGGCGCCACTACCATCATTAATTCGTAGTATCTCAACGTGAATCTCCTGGCTTATTCAACAAGCCTCTCCTATCTAATGTGACAATGTGCCGACATTATAGCACTGTGTCGGTTAGGCGACAACGAAGTTATGCTAAACATCCAAACCTGGCACTGCAAATCGGGAGGTCATCGCCTCTGCGGCCTCTCTGACCTCTCTTCCAACTACAGTATCTTCCATGTTGGACAGTGTTCTTAATATGAGCTGCGCTATCTCCTTCATCTCCTTGGGGCCGAACCCTCGGCTACTCACCGACGGAGTGCCCAAACGCAGTCCACTGGTGACCCTAGGAGGTCGGGTGTCGAAGGGTATGGCGTTTTTGTTAACTGTGATATTCACCTTGCTAAGGGCTGTTTCTGCCTCTTGGCCGGTGAGTCCCATTGGGGTTAAGTCCACGAGTATCATGTGGTTGTCTGTTCCACCGGATACTACCCTGAGGCCGCCGTCCACAAGCCCCTGTGCCAGTATCTGGGCGTTTTCGATAACTGAGCGCTGGTATTCACGGAACTCGGGTTGCGAGGCCTCACCAAAGGCGACTGCTTTGGCAGCTATAACGTGCATGAGGGGGCCGCCCTGAGTCTGAGGGAAAACTGCTCTATCTATGGAACGTCCTAACTCAGGGTTCGAAAGTATGAATGCTCCCCTTGGCCCTCGCAGGGTCTTGTGTGTGGTGGAAGTAACCAACTGTGCATGTGGGAAGGGAGATGGGTGTACTCCCGCGGCTATGAGGCCCGATATATGGGCCATGTCCACCATTAGAATGGCCCCCACATTATCGGCTATTTGACGGAATCTTGGAAAATCGATTGTGCGTGGATAAGCTGTGTACCCCGCGACAATTACCTTTGGTTTGTGTTCCTGTGCCAGACGTTCAACTTCGTCATAGTCTACATACTCAGTTTCACGGTCCACTCCGTACGCAACGAAGTTGTACAGCTTGCCTGAGAAGTTCACCGGGCTGCCGTGGGTCAGGTGTCCTCCCTGGTCAAGTCGCATTCCCAGCACTGTGTCGCCCGGCTCCAAAATTGCAAAGTAGGCTGCCATGTTTGCCTGCGCTCCGCTGTGAGGCTGTACGTTGGCATACTCCGCCCCAAACAACGACTGTGCCCTGTCTATAGCCAATTGTTCGACGATGTCCACGTACTCGCAACCGCCGTAGTAACGGCGTCCGGGGTAGCCTTCGGCATATTTGTTGGTGAGGTGAGACCCCTGGGCTTCCAATACCGCCCGGCTGACGTAATTTTCAGAGGCTATGAGTACGATGCTCTTATGCTGCCTTTCAGCCTCTTTCTCGATGGCTAAGGCTACATCAGGATCAAGCGAATGCAAAATGCCCATGGCTTCTCCTTAACAATGACAGTACTCACAATTACTCAAACGCAAAGACAGCCAGGTAGCCCATCGCCATAGCTCTCACCTGGCAGATTTTCGTCCTATATGGTCCTTGACAGCAAACAAACAGAGCAGGGGAATGAACTCTAGCCTAGTTTAGGGAAGGGGGTCTGGCCTGTCAACGCCCCTAGCCTTCGGTTAGCCGACGACTGTACTCATAGGTAACTAGTTAACGTTGTTTAGAAAAAATTATGGCTGATGGACCTCATCTGATTGATGGAGCTCGCTGAGTGTACCATTCATCAGGAACGGTGAGCGTATGTCGCCGATGGTTAGGAGCGACTCAAGGTACCGTTGGCATATATTGACGTGAGCAATGGGTTTGGGCTTAGTGCATGGAATAAGAGGGAACGAGATGCGGAAGGGAATCGAGCCATGTGAAGCAGAGGAATTTACCTCCGCTGTTGCAGCCCACGCATCGCGGTGGGTAGACCAGGTCAAGGGACGCCGATACCAGTCTTACGATACCGTCAAGTAACCTCACGCCTTACCCTCTCTATCTCTGTGCTAAGATTATTTGAGATAGACATATTCGACAAGGTGTCATCCGTTAGTGAAGAGTTATGATCAAGGCTGTTTTCTTCGACTTCTACAATACAATTGGTAAATTCGATCCGCCTAGGGAAGAGCTTCAGGCTAGGGCCTGCGGTGAGTTCGGCATTACAGTTACTCCTGAAGGAGTTGCACGAGGCTATGCCCTGGCCGATGCACATATGGCCAGCGAAGTGGCTCGTATGCCTCTACGGGAACGGGATACTCAGGGGCAAAACACCTTCTTTGCCGAATATCAACGCCTGATACTCCAAGGAGCGGGGAGCGAGGTATCATCGGAGTTGGCGTTGAAGGTTATCACACGGATCAGGGAGTTCTCATATGGGTATGCTCTCTTCGACGACGTTCTTTCCACCCTAAATGTGCTAAAGGAACAGGGCCTTACTCTTGCCCTTCTGTCTAACAACGATGGTGATATAAACAAGCTATGTAACGACCTTGGGCTGTCCTATTACCTGGATTTTGCGATTAACTCTTCGGAAGTGGGTTATGAGAAGCCGTATCCCCCCATATTTCTGAGAGCACTTCAAAGAGCCGGAGTAGAACCCGTGGAAGCTTTGTATGTTGGCGACCAGTATGAGACCGATGTGAAGGGTGCGCGGGGTGTTGGTATTCAGCCTGTGTTGCTTGACCGTGATGGACTGATGACAGATATCCAAGACTGCACGCGTATAGAGGGCCTGGTGGAGCTTGTGTATTTTGCAAAGAAGATGGCTTAGGTTGGTCATCTATGACGTGCTGGCAAGCTCTATCACCTCGGCTTTGAAGTCGGCAAGACCTTCCAAAATATGCACAATCTCCTGTCTCCAGCTTCCCTTGAGAGCCACCCTTATCTGACTGTGCCCGACCTGAGCTGCATTACCAAGGTTTTTTTGCAAAACCAACCTTGCTCCTCCCACTGGCTCCCGAAGCTGAATTGTTGCCACCTTACGGTCGTGCGATATAGACTTCGCACCCGACTGCCGTGCCAGAGCTTTGATTTCCACCACGTATAGAATATCCCTTACCGCCTTTGGCAGAGGGCCGAACCTGTCCCTGATCTCCTCGCAAAGTGGAGCAATCTCTTCGCGGTGTAATGGTCGGGCTAGGCGCTGGTACACTCCAAGGCGAGTGGTGAGATCAGGTATGTAGTGGAGTGGTATGTAGGCCGATATTGGCAGATCTAGCTTCACCTCGGCATCCCTATTGACCTCGGTCCCGTCCTGCTCTCCCTTCAGTTCCTCGACGGCCTCGGATAATAACTGGGAATACAGGTCGTATCCCACTGCGTGGATATACCCGCTCTGCTCAGCCCCCAGAATATTGCCAGCCCCCCTTATTTCGAGGTCCCGCATCGCGATGCGGAATCCCGCCCCCAGTTCCGTGGCTGCCAGTATGGTCTTGAGACGTTTCTCGGCTGTCTCGGTAATACGGGCGTTTCGTGGGAACATAAGGTAGGCGTAAGCACGGTTCGCGCTGCGTCCCACACGACCCCTCAGCTGATACAACTGGGCAAGCCCAAGCATATCTGCTCTGTCTATGATGAGCGTGTTGGCGTTGGGCATATCCAGTCCGGCCTCGATGATAGTGGTGCACACCAAGACATCGCTCCTATTCTGTGCGAAGTCTGCCATGACCTTTTCCAGAGCATCCTCAGGCATCTGGCCGTGGCCCACTGTGACCGCGGCCTCTGGCACTATGTTGCGGATTTTTTCAGCGGTCTCTGCAATGGTGCGGACCCTGTTGTGAAGGAAAAATACCTGACCTCCACGGTCTATCTCCCGCAGAATGGCCTCTCGTACCAACTCTTCGCTGAACTCCGACACGTATGTCTTGATAGACAGGCGCTCCTCTGGTGGAGTCTCGATGGTGCTCATGTCCCTTATTCCTGAGAGGGCCATGTGCAGTGTGCGTGGTATGGGGGTGGCGCTCATGGTGAGGATGTCTGCGTTTTTGCGCAACGCCTTGAGGCGTTCCTTATGTGCCACACCAAAACGCTGTTCTTCGTCCACAATCACAAGGCCCAGGTTTTTGAAGGACACGTCTTTCTGCAGCAGGCGGTGTGTCCCGATGCAGATGTCCACTTGCCCAGAGGTCAGTTTTTCAGTCACCAACCGTTGTTCTTCGACGGTGCGGAAACGGCTCAACACCTCTACATTTACCTGGAAAGGCGCAAGCCGCTGGGCAAAGGTGACGTAGTGCTGCTGCGCTAGGACGGTGGTTGGTACAAGTACAGCCACCTGCAGCCCGTCCATGACCGCTTTGAATGCGGCCCTCAGGGCCACCTCTGTTTTGCCGTATCCGACGTCGCCGCAGACCAGCCGATCCATTGGCTTGGAGACCTCCATGTCCATCTTTACATCGCGGATGCTATTCAACTGGTCCGGGGTTTCTTCGTACGGGAAGGAGTCTTCCATCTCCTGCTGCCAGGGAGTATCCGGAGAGAAGGTGATTCCGTGTGCCACCTCCCGGGAAGCATATAGTGCCAGGAGTTGTTCTGCCAGTTCTCTGGTAGAAGCTCTTGCCCTTGCCTTGGATCGACTCCATTCCTGGGTGCTGAGTCGTGTGAGGGACGGGGTACGCTCCCCAGGAGCCATGTATGAAGACACCCTGTCCAGTTGGTCTGTGGGAACATAGAGCTTGTCACCATCGGCATATTCGAGAACCAGGTACTCTCTTTCGTTTTCACCCTCACCGATGCGGTTGGTGCCTGTAAAGCGACCAATGCCGTGTTCGGTGTGGACAAGATAGCCTCCAGGTTCCAAGTCTGAGAGGAATGATGCCCGTTGTACTGGTGTCCTCTTCCTGACGGGACGCTCTTTGGCCTGCCCCATAATCTCAGCGTCGGTGAGGAGATGGAGTGTCGAGTCCTTCAATGGTAGTCTCCATCCTTCGGTTAGAGAGCCGCGTACAAGGACAACGGAGCCTCTTTCCAGCTTTCCAGAAACCTCACCGTCCATATTTGCCGAGATTCCATGTCCATGAAAGACCTCGGTCAGGCGAGAGGCGTAGTGCGATACCAGAAGCACACGGTCTCCGTCTGCCTGCCATTTGAGGACGTCATCTGCCAGAGTCTCCAGACGGCCTGAGTAGCTTGCAGCGGGTAGGAAGCCCATCTCTGCAGATGGTGATTCATCGATAGAATCGCGGCTTGGTGTCCATGGTGATACATCAAGTTGCCGCGGCACTGATGATAACCGCTTCGTCATATCACTCCTGGGAATGTGGAGAGATGGAAAATTACGTGGAACATCGCCGCGTTCCTCTTTGGCGTACCTAAGGTCTCTGGTTTTTCTCTCCATGGACAGACTTTCTTCTTCGATTTCTCCAGGCTTCTCTATCGCCAAGAGCCCGTCTAGGGGCAGAAAATCCAAAGGCATGCCTTGGCAGAAGAACCCGCTGTAGAACCCTGGTTCTTCCGGGGCGTGTCCGGCCATGAGTAGGGTCATTTCTTCTTGTATGCGATCCTGTGTGGTAGGGGAACAGTTCGAGGGGTCGAGCCGACTGTAAATCTCGTCTACCTCTCGTTGAGACACCAGTGCAGGCAGTACCTCTTGGGCGGGCATAATGAGCACTTTTTCTACCGGGATCACGGAGCGCTGGGATGATGGATCAAAGAAGCGTATGCTCTCAACAATGTCTCCCATCAGTTCTACACGGGCTGGTAGCTGGGATACCGGCGAATATATGTCAAGGATGCCGCCGCGTCTGCTCATGGTGCCTGGGACCTCAACGGCTCTCTCCACCCTGTATCCAATCTTCTGCCACCTCTCCATGAGATCGCTCAGGTTGACACTCTGGCCAACCGTGATGTAATGGCAGGCGTCCTTAAGGGTTTCCCTGGAGATAGTCTTTTGGGACAGGGCTGCCAGAGAGGCAACCACTATAGGCTGAAGCTCACGTTTATTGCCTCCATCCAATTTTGACAGGGCTGCCAGTGCTCTGATACGCCAATGTGTTGTGGTGTCGTCAGCCATGAGACGCTCAAAGGGCAGTGTCTCTCCCTCCGGGAGATGATAGACCTCAGCGTCTCCTCCGCACCACACAAGGAGGTCTTCGTAAACACGCATTGCCCTGTCAGGCCGGGGCACAAGCAAGATGATAGGGGCGTTCAATTCATTCCGAATGGACCCAATCCAGTAGGGGAGGGCAGAGCCGGATACCACAGCTTTCCCCGAGGCCTGCCCTGGCTTCAGCAGCTCAAGGAGGCCCTCGTGGTTTGAGCTCTGGGAGAGCAGGGGAAAGAAACCGGCAAGGGTCATGTCCACTCCGGCAATTAGAGGGGCTAGGGGCCATAATGCTAACGCTAAGCAGGATTGTAGCATCCTCGATCATGTGGTTCAATGGCAACTTCCTGGCTTTTGGCAAAGGACGTTGAAAGATTCGTAGTTAAGTCGCATAATATCAACGGATTTAAACATCACACAACTCACTGGATGGCAACATCGTGTTAGACCGACTTCAAGCCCTGAAGGGGCGATTCGCCGAAATAGAGGAAATGCTGGCGCGTCCAGAGATCGCCACGGACCATGAGCGCGTCCAAGAGCTTGCCAAAGAGCGCTCTTCCATAGACGGGATAGTCACAATCTTTAACGAGTACAGTGACGTCACCCAACAGCTAAAAGAAGCAAGAGCTATGCTCCGTGAAAGCCATGAGGACGACCTCAAAGCCCTGGTCCAGGAAGAAATGTCATCCCTTGATGGACGAAAACAGCAACTGGATGAAGAATTGCGTCTGGCCCTTCTCCCCAAGGACATCAATGACGACAAGGACGTGATAATGGAGATTAGGGCCGGTACAGGAGGCGATGAGGCAGCCCTTTTTGCAGGTGACCTCTATCGTATGTACGCTCGCTACGCTCTGGCCAAAGAATGGGGCGTGGATGTTATAGACTCCAGCCCTACGGGCATTGGAGGCTTCAAGGAGGTTGTCTTTGGAGTTAAGGGCAAAGGAGCTTTCAGCCGTCTCAAGCATGAAAGTGGCGGTCATCGGGTGCAGCGTGTGCCGACCACCGAGACTCAAGGCCGTGTTCATACATCCGCTGCTACTGTGGCTGTTCTGCCAGAGGCTGAAGAGGTGGAAGTGGATATAGACCCTAGCGATCTTCGCATCGACATATTCCATGCAAGTGGGCATGGTGGACAGAACGTGCAGAAGGTGGCTACGGCGGTTCGAATTATCCACATTCCAACGGGCATTGTGGCGATATGCCAAGACGAGCGCTCTCAGCTCAAGAACAAACAAAGGGCCATGGGTGTCCTACGCTCCCGGATTCTTGACAGGGAAGTCAGCAGACAGCAGGCGGAGATGGCGGCGTCACGCCGTTCACAGGTAGGTACAGGAGACCGTTCTGAGAAGGTGCGTACCTATAACTTTCCTCAGAACAGGGTGACTGACCATCGCATAGGCATCACAAGCCACAACCTGGAACGCATTCTCATGGGTGACTTGGACCAGTTCATAGACGGCCTCGCTACACAGGAACAGGCCCGCCTGCTAGAAGGTGGCTGAAGTGAAGCTTGGACGGCTTCTAGAGGAGACTCGCCTGTCGTTGGAGTCTCACGGAGTTGAGGAAGCTAACCTGGAGGCAGACCTCTTCCTGATGAAGGCTCTGGTGCTGGACCGGTCGAGACTCTACTCGTCTCCTGAGAGGCTGGTCACAAATGAAGAGCGTGAAACTCTGAGCAGCGACTTGTTTAGACGATTGAATGGTGAGCCCTGGTCGTACATCTGTGGATACAGGGAGTTCTATGGACTCCGTATGAAGGTTGGGCCTGGGGTTTTTATCCCACGCCCTGAGACGGAACTCCTGGTTGATCTAGTCATAGAACTTACAATGGAGCTTACTGAAACGATTCCTGTCGACAGGCCTTTCTTTATAGCAGACGTATGTACAGGGAGCGGGGCCATAGCCGTTGCTCTTGCTGTTCATCTGCCGCAGACGGTGGTGTATGCCACGGATATCTCACCAAGTGCTCTTGAGATGATCAGGATTAACAGTGAAGAACACCATGTAGAAGACAGAATAACCGTCCTTGAAGGCCTCCTTCTGACTCCCGTATTAGGGCAGGTTGATATAGTGGTGAGCAACCCTCCGTACATTCCACATGCGGATATATCCCAGCTAACAAGAGAGGTACGGTCAGAGCCCTTGGCCGCCCTGGACGGTGGACATGATGGCCTTGATGTGGTGCGCTCATTACTGCCGCAAGCCATATCGAAATTGCGCAGGCCAGGGGCCATTATTATAGAGATATCACCTGAGCAAGGTGATGAGGTCTGTTCATTGGCTCGCGCTCTCGCACCGAATGGTGATGTCACATTGCATAAAGACCTAGCGGGAAGGCAGCGTGCTATGCTGATCAGGATACCTTAAGGCGCCTAACGACTGTACCTCTATGTTGGACGAGAGTTGATATTCGTATGTGGTATGGGATTACGTTGACTGGAACTCGTCCAGTCAGGTATCATCTGAGTGAAACAGCATGGGTATTGTGAATTGATCTCTTGAATAGATAGGCTGTTCACAAGCCTGAATGTGGCGATATAGCAAAAGAAATGGGGGATCTATAACCATGTCAAATAACGAGAGTACGAGATATGTGGGAGCGAGCGACGAGAATTTCTCATTCGCCGCCTTTGCCAACGCTCCATTCTATCGGAAAATTAACACTGACCTTGTAGAACTCTCTCAAGTGCATCCTGGCCAGCACGTTGTAGACCTCGCATGCGGCACTGGTGGAGTAACCAAGATTATCATTGAAAAGCTTAAGGGGGCTAGAGAGAGCTTGGTTATTGGCGTAGATCTATCTACATTTGCCCTCAAACAAGCCAGGGAAGAACTTAGCAACGCCAAGGACGCCATGGTGGAGTTCGTCCTGGGGCATGCTGAGCAGTTGTCACACCTGATTCGTGACAAAGTGGATGCGGTGGTGTTCTGCAATGCCATACACATGGTGGAGGATAAAGAGAAACTTTCAGGAGAGGTTTTCTCCACCCTGAGGAGCGGAGGTATCTTCGCCTTTAACACTTCGTTTTACGCGGGCGGACACCCTCCTGAGACTGAGCAGTGGTATCGACGTTGGATGTTCAGGACGGTTCGCATCCTAAAGTCTGAATATGGTCTTTCGCCTGTCAAGGCGAACAGGGTTGAATCACGTCAGCACTTGTCAGCGGATCAGTACACCGACCTTCTTAAAGAGCGCGGCTTCGAGATCAAGGAAAAGCGAGTCAACACCATCCAGGTTCCCTTGGAAGGCTGGGTACTCATCAGCCAGTTCGAGGACTGGATAGCGGGCGTTCTGCCTGGCGTTCCTTTGAAAGAGGCCAGTGAAGCCCTTCAGAAGGGTGCTGCCCAGGTGTTTGAGGAGATGAAGGTGAACTTCATACCTCGCAACTGGCTTGAGATAGTCGCCGTAAGGCCATAGCCTGCCTGAGCGACTTTCGCCCTTTATCTGTGTCTTGTAGAATGGGCAAAAAGGGTCTTGGTTTTGCATTCCAGCATATAGTCCTTGAGTATCTGTGCCTGTGGTGTAGCTTTGTTTTTCCTTCCTTGACCCCCCAAAGAAAGAATCCTAGAATGGGCACCATGGGTTGCCAGCCTGGGGTGATTGAATGATTCTTTTGGGGGTGGATCCCGGCCTCCTCCGGATGGGATATGGAGTCATAGAGGCCAAGGGAAGTAGCATGAGATTGAAGGAAGGCGGGATAATCCAGGGCGGGCCTTCCTCAACTCCGCTGGAAGAACGATTGGCTACCCTGTACAAGGGTATCAATGAGGTGATGTTCGAATACTCCCCTGAAGTATTGGCTCTGGAAGAGATATACTCTCACTATGCCTACCCGAATACGGCGGTACTCATGGGGCACGCGCGTGGGGTGGTTTGCCTGGCAGCGGCTCAGAATGGAATACCCGTTTTCAACTATGCTGCCACCAGAGTGAAGAGTACTCTGGCCGGAAGTGGCAGGGCAAGAAAGATGCAGGTGCAAAAAGCTGTCACAGCGCGACTGCATCTGCCGCAGATTCCAGAGCCAAATGACGTCGCAGATGCCCTGGCTCTGGCCATATGCCACTGGCAAATCGCCGCGACTGAGAACAAAATTTTGAGGGGACTCAAGGTGCGCTGAGGGCATCGTATACTCCGGGATAATCCATGATTAACTACTTGAAAGGCACCATAAGGCGTATCTACAAGGATGAGGCACGGGTTGTCCTTGACGTGAACGGCGTTGGATACGAACTGCTTCTCCCGTATTTCGTTATGCGCTCACTCGAAGAGGATGAGAACTGTGAGGGCGACGAAGTGGAGATGGAAATATACTTCCATGCCTCGGAGAGGCAACCGAAGCCGGTTCTCGTAGGCTTCAGAAAAGAGTTCGAACGCACTTTCTTCGAGAAACTTATCCAGGTTGAGGACGTGGGAGTCAGCACCGCTGCCCGTGCATTGGTATTTTCCATTTCCACCATAGCCAAGGCCATAGAAGACGGAGACACCGGGTTGTTGGTGCAGATGCCTGGGATCGGGAAAAGAACAGCTGATAAAATGGTTGCCACTTTGAGGGGTAAGGTTGCAGAGTGGGCATTGTTACTGGACGAAGGATATGCCACCGTTCCAACCAGCCCTATACGTGGAGATAGTCAAGAAGAAGTCGTGAGCGTTCTTGTGAATCTGGGGCATCGCCGTGCCGATGCAATCCAAAAGGTGGAAGAGGCAACCAAAGCTGTTTCCACAACCAAGGACCCTCAGGAGTTACTGAGAGAAGTATTCCGGCTGGAACGTGGATTGAGCGAATAGATGGCGAGAGAACGCACCATAAAGGGAGACGATCAGGAGAACGAGGCGGAAGTGGGAGTCGTCGAGGAGCGTGAAGAGAACCTGATATGGAGCCTGCGCCCACGAACTCTGAAAGAATACGTGGGGCAAACGCAGGTGGTGGAAAGTATAGGTATTGCTATAGCTGCCGCCAATGGGCGTCAGGAGCCTCTTGACCACGTACTCTTTCATGGGCCTCCTGGCCTTGGAAAGACCACGCTGGCCCATATCATTTCAAAGGAGATGGGCGCAGAAATGGTTCACACCTCCGGCCCTGCATTGGAGAAGCCTCTGGACATCGTGGGCATTCTGTCGAACCTGAACGAAGGTGAGACGCTTTTCATAGACGAAATACATCGATTGCCGCATACGGTGGAAGAGTACCTGTACTCTGCTATGGAAGACTTCCAAGTAGACTTCGTCTATGGTAAGGGAGCATTTGCCAGGACGCTTCCATTTCAACTCAAACGATTCACTCTCATTGGAGCCACTACCAGGGCGGGGCTACTGACAGCTCCACTGAGAGACCGCTTCGGAATGATCTACCACCTGGACTTCTATTCTACTGAGGAATTGACGGAGGTGGTGATACGCTCTTCGGAAATTCTCAAGGTTGACATAGATCGTGAGGGAGCAGAGGAGATTGCCAGCCGGTCTAGGGGGACACCCAGAATTGCGAATAGGCTACTTAGGCGTGTACGGGACTACACACAGGTGATGGCTCAAGGATCCATTACCAAAGATGTTGCTGACACCGCCCTGACCAGAGAAGGTGTGGACGGGATTGGATTGGACAGACTTGATAGGCTGTATCTGACCACAATCGCTGAGAACTACAAAGGGGGGCCCGTTGGCATAGACGCTCTGGCTGCCACCGTTAATGAAGAAGTGCAAACTCTTGCAGACGTGGTGGAGCCCTATCTACTGAAGATGGGGTTTGTGCTCAGGACGCCCGGTGGGCGCAAAATCGGAGAGGCCGCCCTGTCAAAGCTTCGCCTGCTTGACCTGAAGGAACAGGGAAGGCTTCTGTGAAGCATGAGGCTTTCGTACCAACATCCCACTGACTGAGCCGATACAAAACAGGTGAGTGGTTTGGGCTATGTAGAAGGTCTGAGAAGATTCGAGTTCTCTGACAGGCAGAAACAGATAAAAGGGAGGCTTGACGTGATTTACGAGCTACGCACATATGAGGCGATGCCGGGTAAGATGCAGGCGCTCAATCAGAGGTTTGCTAACATAACCGTGCAATACTTTGAAAAGCATGGCCTCAACACAGTGGGGTTTTGGACAGAGCGGGTTGGTACCAGCAATACCATTGTATATATGCTGGCATTTGATGATATGGGGCACATGGAGAGAGCTTGGAATGCCTTCAGGGCAGACAGCCAGCGTCTACGACTTTTTGCTGAAACTGAGCGTGAAGGTCCACTAGTATTTAGGATCACTAATCGTATTCTTACGCCAACGGACTATTCGCCACTGCAATAGCTGATTGCAAGGTGGGGCTTACATAAATAATCATTCCTTTGAGTGGTGTACATGGTCAGGGGACTTAAAACATGAAGTTACCGATTACTATTTTTCACCAGAAGATCAAAAGTAACTTCAAAAGCTACCTAATCCAGTGCTCGCTTGCTACCGTTGTACTATTCTTGATCCTGGCTGTGGAAGGAGCACATCTTTCCAAGGCCATTGTAATAACTGCCATACGCTCCACGGCTTTTGTGCTGGTTGTTACACCCCATAGTGATATAGCTTTTCCACGTCATGTCATGGGTGAGTATTGATATGCATTGTTATTGGGAGTGTTTTTCGATTTTGGACGGTACTGCTTTGGGTGAAAACCTCCTTTCCGCAACTCCGTTCTTATTCGACCTTGAGGCAGTGTGGGCGGTGGGTTTTAGCATATTCTTGATGGCCGCGACCGATACAGAACACGCTCCCACGGCAGGCACTGGCTTGGGTGTTGTTGCTAATAATTTCAGCTTCGGCCTTGTGTTCTTTCTAGCTACTGGCGTCGTCTTTCTATCGGTTATCCATGTCCTTCTGCGTTCTCGCTTACGCGATCTTAGTGACAAACAAAGGCCAATAGGGCATGCCACGCACCCTTGAATGAGCTTAAGGTTTCTGTAGGCATAGGACGACGCATTGACAGGGAAAGACAATGGATATAGAATCACCGAGAAGATGTGTGTTAGAACACTAGTTCTTGATACGCATGACAATACAAGTGAGTGTTGCTTTCGCAGACCTCTATCCGATATGACTACTTCGCCCTTACCTCTTGTTGAACGAGAGTTGGTTGCCCATTCAAAGTTCTTTTAATCCCGACTTTAGCATCATCTATACGCACGTCTTAAGTATCCCAATTCATTCACTCCCACAAGGTCTAGCGAGCAGGCAATAGATTGAGACAGGCGTGGCGCCCCCGGCCGGGCGATAGAGTAGTAAGGCACCCCCGCGAGGAACAGATAAGGCCCCTGCATATTGCAGAGGCTCCGCCACGCGTTCCACCCAAGAACTTCGGGTCCCCTTATATGCTGATGGGAGGATTTGCATTCCTCATCGGTGTGGGAACATTGCTTTTACTTCTGCCTTTCGCCAATACCCAGGGAGGCATGACGCCCTTTAGCTACGCCCTGTTTACCGCAACCTCTGCTGTTACCGTAACCGGGTTGGTGGTGGTGGATACTCCAACATACTGGAGCTTCTCAGGGCAACTAATAATCATGGTCCTCATATTCACCGGGGGGTTGGGGATAATGACAAGCGCAACCTTTCTACTCGTCCTCATAGGTCAGCGCATCACACTGGCCAACCGTTTGCTGATGAGAGAGAGCCTTGGTGTCAACCAACTGGGTGGCCTGATAAGTCTCACACTGCGAATCGTCTTCGTTGTGGTGGCCATACAGATACTAGGGTTCCTTGTTCTCTTTGCACGGCTGATCTATGAATATCCCCTGGCAACAGCCCTTTGGCAGGCTGGGTTTCTTGCTGTGTCGGGCTTCAACAACGCTGGATTTGTCATATTCCCGGGTTCTCAGAGCCTGAGCGCCTTCCAACAGGACTATGGTCTCTTGATTCCACTGATTGTCCTTATCGTATTGGGCGGGTTGAGCTATAGCGTACTACTGGATGTATTTGGTTATCGCAGGTTCAATCGGTATACACTGGACACTAAGTTGGTCATTGTCGTAACCACAGGATTGCTTCTTGTGGGAGCCGGAGTTATTTTCATTGCGGAATACGCGAATCCAGCTACCTTCGGGTCCCTGCCTGTTTGGACTAAAGCACTTGACTCCTTTATATTATCCGCAAGCGGCAGGACCGCTGGGTTCACCACGGTGGATTTTGGAGATATGGAGCAGCACAGCAACTTCTTTCTCACAGGGATGATGTTTATCGGAGGTGCATCTGCTTCTACGGCTGGAGGTATCAAGGTGAACACCTTTGCCGTACTGTTGGTTGCTGTTCTATCATCCATAGATGGAAGGACACACGTCACGGCTTTCGGCAGGGAGATTCCCCAGCCGCAGGTCTATCGTGCTCTGACTGTGTTGCTGTTGGGTATGGCTATGGTCTTCGTAGTGGCTTTTTTCCTAACGATTAGCGAGGGTTTCCCATTTATCCAGATACTCTTTGAGACAGTTTCTGCCTTCGCAACCGTTGGACTCTCGACGGGGATTACTGATGAACTGTCCCAACTGGGACGGATGATCATAATTCTCACCATGTACCTGGGGAGGATAGGCCCTCTTACTCTGGCACTTATTCTGGCACAACGAGAAGAAGCTGCCCCCTACCGATATGCTGAGGAAAGGGTTAAAATAGGGTGAAGTTAAATGGCTAAATCAGTAATGGTAATAGGTTTGGGCAGGTTTGGGACCAGCGTCGCACATACTCTTTTCCAACTGGGTTACGATGTGCTTGGCATCGATACAGAAGAGAAGGTAGTGCAGGCAAACCTGGGTCAGATAACGTACAGTGTTCAGGGGGACGCCACCAACGAAACAACGCTAAAGGAGCTTGGCGTATCCAACTTTGATGCAGCTATCGTAGCTGTAGGCTCAGATATGCAGTCCAGCCTAATGACGTCTGTTCTTCTGGCTACCTTGGACGTGCCTCTTATCGTCGCCAGAGCCGAGAACCAGCTTCACGGCAACACCCTTCAGAGGATAGGGGTTCATAAGATAATCTACCCTGAACAGGAGATGGGGGAGTTCCTGGCACATAGCCTTTTTAATCCCGATGTGCTTGAGTACATGGACCTGACGCCGGACTTCGGCATAAGCAAAATAAGGGTCACAGAATCTCTTGCCAACCAGAGCCTTAAAGATGCAGGGCTGGGCGGCGGCGCCAGAGACAAATACGGAGTGGCGGTTATTGCAATCAAACGTGGCAAGGACGTGACCCTGGCCCCTGATGCAGACGATATGCTCCGTAAGGGGGATATCGTGGTGGTAGCTGCCAAAGATGATCAACTGGAAAAACTGCATTCGTCAGGGGATTCAGGGCATTCCTAGTGTTTGCGGTCTAGTCTTATTTGTAGAAGCAAGGGCGTTGTCATGACGAGTGATTACAGCTTGAATTGGACTTAGTGTGCAATAATAGAAGCATTACCTTTGGTGATATTCAGTGGGGATTGGTTCATGAATAGGCATTTTCCCTCAAACTCTCTAATTTACGGGGTCTCAATGCTTGATCTGTGGGGGTTCGCTCCTTATAATTTGGCACTAATCCTGAAAATGCCGCTGATGTGCAGCGTGGAGCAAGGAATGAAATGCCTGTAGGGAAAATTCTGGTACCGGTGCATGATAACGGTTGTGATGATGAGGCTTTACGTCTGGCTGGTGACATAGCCAAGATTAGCAAGGCAACAATCCATGCGTTGTACGTAATTGAGGTCAATCGAAACCTCCCTCTGGATGCAGAGATAACTCAGGAAACATCAAAAGCGGAAAAGGTACTTCATCACCTGGAACGGTTGGGGCGAGAGTTGAAGTGTTCCGTGGAGGCAACACTCGTCCAGGCGAGGGACGTTGGGCCAGCCGTGGTTCAGGAGGCGGTGGAAAGAGGATCGGAGTTGATAGTTATGCAGATGCCATACAAGAAACGTTTCGGCACCTTTACTCTTGGAGATACGATTCCGTACATTCTAAAAAACGCTCCATGCCAGGTAATCCTATGCCGGGACGCCATGACCACTGGTGCCGAGAACGGTGCAGCGCACGTTTAACTGCGAATTATGAGAGTCCTGGTAATGGGTTGTGGCAGAGTTGGAACCATGATAGCTACGGTTTTGTGGGAAGAGGGAAACCATGTGATTGTTCTTGATGCCAACCCAGAAAGTTTGCGCCGACTGCCGGAGGAACTTCAGAAAGAGGCCATGGTGGGTGATGGTAGTCTGGAGGAGGACCTGAGAAGGGGTGGCATAGAGATCTCAGATGCCTTTGTGGCAGTTTCAACTGGAGATACCACCAATGTCTTGGCCGCTCAAATGGCAAAGCACGTATTCCAGGTTGGCAAAGTGGTTTGTCGAATAGATGACCCGGCCTGTTTCGAGATGTATAAGGAATTGGGTCTGAACGCCGTGAGCTCTACCCAGTTGATTTCCAACCTGATCTTACAGGCAGTTCATAGCTAGAATCCTATGTATATAATTGTGGTCGGTGCAGGCAAGATGGGATATCATCTAACTAAAGCTCTCTTGAAAGACGAGCATGAAGTCATCATTGTCGAGCGTTCCGCTCCTAAATGCGAGGCGATTAGAGAAGAATTGGGTAGCATGGTCATTGTAGGAGATGGATGTGAAGAAAGCGTACTGAGGGAGGCTGGCGCTTCCAGGGCCGATGTATTCATCACAGTCACTGGAGTCGATGAAGACAACCTGGTAGCCTGCCAGATAGCCAAGCACCGATTCCAAGTTGGCAGGACCATTTCTCTAATCAATAACCCGAGCAACGAGAAACTGTTCGTAGAATTGGGAGTCGATGTCTGCGTGAGTAGCACGGACATCATATTATCGCACATAGAGGAAGAACTACCGGAGCATTCACTAGTGCATTTCATGGCACTCAGAGGCTCCAACCGGGAAATTGTGGGTATTCGCATACCACCTGACGCGGCGGTAGTAGGGCAGGTCCTTGGGGAAGTGCCCATACCTGACGACAGCCTAATCTCGTTCGTACTGAGAAAAGATGGCACGCTAGTTGTGCCAGATCGTGAAGCCATTCTCGGCTCAGATGATGAGGTGGTAGCCATAACTACCGCTGAAGGTGAAGAAGCCTTACGGGACGTCTTGACAGGTATTGCATAGTGACATGGTGAAACAGATAGCCTATCTGGGGCCGGCGGGCACTTACACAGAGGCGGCATCGCTGCTGTATGATCACGAAGCCGAACTGATGCCGTTTCCATCCATTGCTGCCGTTGTGGCGGCGGTTGATTCAAAGGCGGCAATAGAAGGTGTGGTTCCCATAGAGAACAGCTTGGAAGGTTCGGTTACCGACACCCTTGACTTGCTGATTCACGACTCTAACCTGTCCATCAGGCATGAGATGGTGATACCAATTGAACACTGTCTTCTGGTTAAGCCAGGAAGATTGGCACGGGATGTGGCATCTATCTATTCTCATCCACAGGCACTCGGGCAGTGCAGACGCTATATAGAGAGAACATTCCCTGGTGCTCAGGCCGTAGCGTCTCTAAGCACTTCGGCCGCCGTGGAAGACATGCTGAGAAGTCAATCGCCCGCGGCTGCCATCGCCACTAGCAGGGCGGCAGACATATATGGAGCGGAGATAATAGACCGTGGAATTCAGGACAACCTTGCCAATTACACACGTTTTGTAGTCCTAGCTCAGCACGACCATCCTCACACTGGGCGCGATAAAACGTCCTTGTGTTTCGCATTCAATGATGACAGTCCTGGCAAGCTCTACTCGGTGATGGGGCACTTTGCTACACGGAATATCAACCTTGCTAAGGTGGAATCACGCCCGAATAAGGAAAGCCTTGGGCGTTACATCTTCCTGATTGACCTAGACGGACACAGAGAAGATGCTCTGGTACAGGAGGCTCTAAACCGTGTGGAGGCCGAAGTCTCCATGATGAAAGTCTTCGGTTCCTATCCCCGCTATCAGGACTCTTAGGTGTTCCTTTAGTATGGCAGGAGTCTGGCCGTCAGATACGCTTGAAGCAAAGCCGCGCTATTTGGATGGCTTATCATCATTCTCTGAGGGAGATTCTTCAGGAGTATCGTTTTTCTGTCCTGTTCTCATCCGGTTGGCTACGACTCTTCCCTCTTCGATGGCCTCGCGCAGACGCTCCCTGGCCTCAACCGTTATGTCTTCGGCCTTCTGTCTTATTCCTGCGGTCTTCTCCATCACTTTAGCTCTCGTCTCATCTCCAGGTTTGGGAGTCAGGATGATTCCAGCCAGTGCACCTATGATGCTGCCAAGGATTAGGCCCGTGCCAAACCCAGGTCCTCTTTCTTCATTTGCCATTCTTGTTCCCCCTTTTCCCTTGTGAGAGGCCTAGAATAAAGGCCACTACTCGCCCTGCTGTAAACGTACGTGTGGAAGCTCCAACGAGAGGCTTCACCACCTTTTCAGACAGTTCTGAGGTCGCTTCTTGAGCGTTCTTAACGGTCGCTTTTGCCGCATCCAGAGTAGGAGCCACTTTGCGATATATAGACAGACCCATTATGGTAGCTGCCAGCATGGCCAGGACACTGACCATAGCAAAAAGGATTATGGTCAGGTCTCGGATAACGGCTAACAAGCTCTCTGCGTTCATCCCTAATTCTCCTATTGTGTCCAGCCTGCCTAAGACCTGTACCATATAGTATCACAGGCATTGCTGCTCTCAAAGTCGGCTAATCAGGGAGTACACGGTATATCTTCACCGCTGGATTGGCGTATGCGAGTTCCAAATCCGTGTCCAACATGGCCTCGAATTTTGCCAGGCCCTGTTCAATGTAGTAGTGACGTTCAAGCTCACCTACGTATATATATTCCACCTGGTATTTGTCCAGGAGACCCAGGGCGGTCTCTCTGTTCACGGTGGAGTATATGCGGCGTATGTCTCCAACCCTCTCTGTGATTACTGGGCCATAACCACGTTGCTGGGATTGATGGTTGTCCCAGCCCAGCAACGTCGGCAGGCCGGTATATATGGACACCCTGCTATGCAGTGTCCTATAGAGCACCCCCTGTCCCTCCAGCACCACAGGAGAGCCCTTGATGCCTGTTCCTCTGAGCCATTCAATTGCCTCGTAGTCCCAGCGGAGCGTATTGCTGCCACGGTTATCGTCGAAGTTGTACCGCGCATCAGCCATATAGGCCAGGCCGTTCAGAGTAAGTGGTAAGGCCTGAAATCGATCTCTCAGGCGGTCTTGGGCACCGGCTACGGTGTATATAGAGCTGCTCAAGAGTAACGCTATAAGTAATACAATCCACGTTCCTCCAATCAATCTGCCCCACAGCTTTCTTGAAGTTCCTCTCAAAAGAACCCGTCCAAAGTCCATACGCCACAGGAGGTACCCACTTACTATTCCAAGAAGCACCCACGCCTGAAGATAAAATTTGAACACCGTGTTCATACGGGCAATATCTCCCTTTATGGTTATGACATCTACTCCCGCACCTAGGACAAGGGCCATCGCAAGGAGCGACAGCACAAAGAGTCCGTGCGGAAGTTCCCTCTGTGAGGAGAGCCATGTCCATGCCAGTATGACAGTCGGCATGATAAGCAAAGATATAAAGGCTATGGTGTTATAACCGCTTACAGCCATGGTAATCAATGAGGCCAGTGGTAGGCCTATGAGCAGAACAAGCTTTAACGTCTTGCCGGAATCTGAGGCCAGTTCTTTTGTAACATTCTCACTTCTCTGGAGGCCGACAATCGTCCTGAAAAAGCCAGGAACAAAATTGCGGGCCCTGTAGATAAAGAACGTCGCTACGATGAAGACAAATAAACCGTGGATGCCAAGGTAGGCATAGAGGGGAGTTTGCCACTTACTGGAGAAGACTCCGTTTGAAAAAGACTGATAATTGTCTATGAATGGTGAAAATATCAGCGTTGTGACCCAGTACAAGGAAACGCCCTGGATGGCAGTCCTGGCCATCAGTGCCAGGTTGATGCGTCGCGAGTGGGCATACTCTCCTATGAGTATTGCCAGCACTCCTATGACCATGTATGTGGGGAAGTCCCAGGTATTTATGACCCTTAGAGAACCAATGGCTAGGGCCATGGCCATGAGGAGAAATATCCGGGATGCTAGGCTTATGCCATCCTTGAATCGCAGCGTCAGATTCAGCGCCATACCCAGAGAGAGCAGGGTGAATGGTATCGCCATGAGATGTGCGTGTAGGTCTCCAAACAAGAAGGTGAAGAACGGGAACTCGGTAATCTCGAAGCCCTTGGGATCGCCCGGAGGTATCATTCGGCTGCTTCGCCAGAAATCGAAAGTGCCAAACGGCTGATTATCGGCAAATACCCTTATAAGGCCCTGTCCCACTTGGACAAGACCGTCCAGATTCCCCATGAGCGCTACGAAGAATATGGCAGCCAGTCCTGCCAGCACAGGTGACGCTCTAATGCCGTACGCGCTCCTGCTGCGGCGTGTGCCCTCTGCCAGGTTGTACACAATGGAATAAATCCCCACCGTAGTGAAGGCGAAGAACATGGGAACAGCCAGGTTAAAGGCCATCTCTGGCAATATACCCGTGACCTTGATGAGGCTGGCGACGATAAATTGTCCGAAGTAATAGTAGTTTATGTAACCACCTGCGAACCATGGGTCGTAGGGAGGCATGTACGTGGAGCGGACTATGGCTGTCAGGTAGGCCATTTCCATTGGTTTCTCGCCACCGTTGTAGGGGTGCCATAGGTCTGGGTTAGCAGAGCGTAGCAGCAGGAACAGCAGGAATGACCCCATAAAGATGGCCTCTCCTATTATCACGAGTCGAAGGTTATCCCTGAAAAAGGCGGGTACATCCACGCGGCGGGTGTAGACGACTACCATGGAAGCAATTGCCACCAATAGCGCTCCAAATATGACCGAGTTACGTGAGAACGGCATCCACTGCAGGCTTGCGAAGAGCCAGGCCACGTAGGCAGCCAGAAGAATGCTCAGGGGCTTGGCCAGCAAGTATCCTCGGTCGGGAAGGGCCTTGAAGAGGAAGAGACTTAGTGGCAGTCCTAACAGCGCTAGCCCCTGCACCCATATTATCCATATCACTGCCGAGAAGCGATTGGACAGGCTCTGTGGATCGAATATGGTGGACCATGTTCCGCCTTGACGTTGAGCCGCCAGTGTTGCAGCGGACAGCATTAAGGTCTTATCTCCCGTATCAGCCGTTATCTCTTCAGACAGGCGTTTCCTAATCTCAGAGGTACTCAGATAATCTTGGTTCTTGAATATGAGCACCTTGGGATGGTCGTAAACGCTGAAGCTTTCGTCGGCGTAGCCCAGGTTTATGGACAAAGAGGCAGGGATATATGGCCCCAGTGCCGTTGGAGTTGACAGGCCGGGGCGGGCAAATGTGTCATCCACAAAGGCGATTCCAAGCAGTGCAGGATATGTGGATTCCCAGTTCTCCAGCTTGTATCCCAACTCTTCACCAAAGAGTTTGCGATAGTATTCGCCGCTCCGTGGGTATCGTTCAGGCACCCGCGGTATACTCCCGTAGAGCCGATTGCTGAAGAGGATCAGGTAATCTGCCCCGGATAGATGCTCTGCCACAACTTCCATCTTGTCTTTGCCGTTGTAGAGGGCGCTATCCGGGTCGTACATCTTCATGCATGACCGGATGTCTTGTGGTACGCCTCGACATCCAATGAAATAACCCGGAACGTTACGCAACCCCTCCTCCCAGTGTTCCATTAGGACTATGGACTCCCTAGGGACATTCTCATTGATCCACTGGGAGGCCCGTATGGCGGTATGTGGCTGGCTGTAAACGTTCATATATGAGAGAGCATAGAAGCCTGTGGCGGCAATAAGCAGTCCGATACCCCAATGGGCCAGTGCTATGTGGTTGGGCCTGTGGTCCGCGACCCAGTCGCGAATGAAAAAGAGCATTTGTGCCACCAGAATTATGAGAAATGGGGTGAGTGGGAGCATGTAGCGCATGAACTTCACTTGAAGGTAGCCGGTGAGTAGGAAATATGGGATGACCCACGCCAGAATAAGCAGGTCGCCTTTGTTGCGGCGAGCGATGGACAGAGCGGCGGTAAACGCCACAGACGACCATGCCAGTATCCCCAGCGGCAGTCCAAGGCCGAAGAAGGCTAACTGCTTCATGTGGTACCAGAATGGGGCTGTGTCCAGGTATTGCTGGGTGAAAGGTAGGCCAGAGGTGCCCCTAACCATGTTGTACTGCGCTCCTATGTCGCAGGCAAAGTAGTTATTATCCAGAAACCTTAGAAATGAGTAGGGCACAACGCACGATTCGGGGCGGTACCAGTCCAGGAATGCATAGGGTGTTGTGATGAAGAATATCACCAGTGATACAATGATTCCCAACAGGAAGTTTCGAATGATGGTGTTCTGAAGTGCTCTGAATGGGCTGAATAATGTGAACCTTTGCCCACGGGCCGAGAATGCATATATGACGTGAGCTACTAAGAAAGCCAGAAACAAAGGGGCGACGCTTACTTTGGAGGCTAGTGCAAGCCCAATGAAGGCTCCGGCCAGTAGAGAATACCTCAGCCGTCCTTCTTGAACCAGGCGGGCCATGAAATACACGGAAGTCACTATGAAGAAGGTCAGGTAGGTATCTACGGCGTAGAAGTGGCTCAGTTGTATGTGAAGCACCGCCAGCGCGGTAAGCAGCGATGCCAGGATCCCAACCTCTCGTGAGTAGAGGCGTTTTGCCAGGAAGAAGACCATCAACACGGTTCCCGCGTCTGCCAGGGCTGAAAGGCCTCTGCCTATGAATCTAAGGTCGCTGAAAGCTATGTTTGTGAATGGTGAAAATACCCCATGCACTACCTTCACCGCATATATCGGTAAGCTGCCGTACGGGAACCAGTGAGGGTTCAAAGGGCTCTCTTCGGCGTTCAGTAGAACACCCAGGTTCGAGATAGATGGCCAACTCATGTCGTTGACATGGAAGAGGATGGCACGTTCGTCCGGATGGAAGAGCCCGCCCTGGTCCCAGTCGATGCCGTAGAGGCGCAGAGCGAGGGCCAGGACTAGAATTAGTGCAGGAGCATAATCGAGGGCCAGCCCTCGTGTTTTGAGGGCTATATTGCGTAGGGTAATTGCTGAAGGAACGTTCTGGGTGGGTGAGTCCAAAGTATGGCTATTGTATCAAGGAGCCTAGCTAGGGGCAATTTAGTTTTGTTTAAGCGTTAGACGACTTCTGACAGTTTTCCAATCAAGACCCCACTATCGCGTGGTGTTGGGGGGCCGTTCTATATCAGACTGTTAGTTGAGATAACCAACACATAAAAGAATGGTGACCCCAACCAGTTGGGGTCACCATTCTTTTATGTGTTAGAGATTGTAGGCTAAAGGCCCTTATCTACCAGGAAGGCGCACAGGTCGGAGGTGCGGCAGGAGTAGCCCCACTCGTTGTCGTACCAGCCAAGTATTTTCACCATGTTTCCGTCCATGACCATGGTTGAGAGGGCATCGAAGATGCAGCTATTTGGGTTGGAGACAATGTCGCTGCTCACAATTGGGTCTTCGGTGTAGCCCATTATGCCTTTCAGAGAGTTCTCAGACACTTCTTTGTAGGCAGCGTTGATCTCTGCAACTGTGACATTCCTGCCCACCTCTGCCACAAAGTCGGTTATGGAGCCTGTGGAAACAGGGACCCTCAAAGCCATGCCGTGAATCTTGCCCTGCAACTCAGGCAATATAACGCCCACGGCTCTGGCAGCGCCTGTCGTGGTAGGAATGATGTTTTGAGCTGCTGCCCGTGCACGACGAAGGTCTTCGTGGCCCTGGTCAAGTATGCGTTGATCGTTAGTATAGGCGTGAACAGTGGTCATGAGTCCGTGGTTGACTGTGAAGTTGTCGTGGAGGACCTTTACCATGGTCGCAATACAATTTGTGGTGCAGGAAGCATTGGAGAGGACGTTGTGCATAGTTGGGTCGTACTTGTCCTGGTTGACTCCAAGAACAACCATGACGTCCTCATCCTTGGCTGGGGCGGATATGATTACCTTTTTGGCTCCACCCTTCAGGTGTCCCGATGCCTTGGCAGCGTCGGTGAAGAAGCCCGTAGACTCTACCACTATCTCCACTCCAAGATCGCCCCAGGGCAGGTTTGCCGGGTCACGTTCTGCCAGCACTTTCACTTCTTTGCCATCTATGATGAGAGCGTTCTCTGCGGCTTCCACTGTGCCTGAGTAGACGCCGTAGTTGGTATCGTATTTGAAAAGATGAGCATTGGTCTTGGCGTCTGTGAGGTCATTGACTGCGACAACCTCCAGCTTCCCAGGGTGCCGCTCCATTGTGGCCCGTAGTACCTGCCTGCCTATGCGTCCGAAACCGTTTATGCCTATGCGCGTGGCCATGTGTTCCTCCTTGTGGTTAATCCCATAAATTGACGATTAAGATAGCCTCACCTCACACCGGCAGAACGTCTCTTCCGGCGTAGCGGGCCTTTTCTCCAAGCTCCTCTTCTATTCGAAGCAGTCGGTTGTACTTGGCAACCCGTTCGCTGCGTGCTGGTGCCCCTGTCTTGATCTGGCCTGCGCTTGTAGCAACCACCAGGTCGGCAATGGTTGTGTCCTCTGTCTCACCAGAGCGGTGACTGATGACATTGCTCCAACCAGCAGCTCTGGCCATCTCCATGGCGTCCAGCGTCTCGCTGAGGGTACCAATCTGGTTCAGTTTTATGAGCACAGAGTTGGCGCATTTTTCGTCGATGCCACGCTGAATTCGTGTCACGTTGGTGGTGTACAAATCATCTCCAACCAACTGCACACGGTCTCCCAGCTGTTGCATGAGGAGCTGCCATCCCTCCCAGTCGTCCTCCGCCATGCCGTCCTCTATGCTTATGATGGGGTACTGTGACGCCCAGTTAGAGTAGTAGTCGACCATCTCCGTGCTATTCAGGGTCGTGCCTTCCCGTGGTAGTGCGTACCTGCCGTGTTGGAATAGCTCCGACGCTGCCACATCCAGTCCTATAAAACAGTCCTTACCCGGCTTGTAACCAGCCCCATCGATGGCAGCAAGTACTGCCTCCACAGCGTCCTTGTTGGACGGTAACGATGGGGCGAACCCACCTTCGTCTCCAACGTTTGTGCTGTATCCGCGGCCATTCAGAACGGTTTTGAGGGACTGGTATATCTCGGCTCCTGCCCTGAGGGCTTCCTTGAAGCTGGGTACTCCCAGGGGTATCACCATGAACTCCTGAATATCTGTGGAGTCCTGGGCGTGTTTGCCACCGTTAAGGATGTTGAACATTGGCACCGGCAGTATGGTGGGGGTGTGGGAGGTGGGGCAGAGGTAGCGGTATAGTGGTATCCCCAGTGACGAGGCAGCAGCATGGGCAGATGCCAGTGAGACGCCAAGTATGGCGTTGGCACCAAGGTTTGCCTTGTTTGGTGTGCCGTCCAGTGATATGAGGGCTGAGTCTATGGCACGTTGGTCAAGGGCTGAGATACCTGCGACGGCCTTGCCAATCTCGTTGTTTACGGTATTTACGGCGCTCATGACACCCTTGCCACCGAAGCGTGACTTATCACCGTCCCTCATCTCGACGGCTTCATGTGCTCCTGTGCTGGCTCCGGAAGGAACGGCGGCCCTGCCAAGCGAGCCATCGTTTAGTGTGACATCTACTTCAATGGTAGGGTTGCCGCGGGAGTCCAAAATCTCCCGAGCTTGGACTCCTTTTATCTGGCTCACCGCTTTGCCTCGCTCACGGGAGAGGACTTGTCTCGATTCCTTGCGGCATCTAGCGCCTTCGCTACTGCGTCTGCGGGGTCACTGGCCATTATCATTCTCTCATTCGTATTCCCGTTGCGGGAGAATGACCATGTATTCAGACCTATGACTGGAATGTTGTCTCCAAGAGCATGTGCTATCTCTGAGAGTGTCCCGAATGCCCCTGAAACTGCGATGACGGCACGGCCTGACCTAACCACTATGACGTTGCGGGCGTAGCCGATTCCTGTGCAGATGGGAATATCTACGTAAAGGTTAGCCTCTGACGGGTCGCTACCGGGGAGTATGCCTATGGTGATCCCTCCAGCATCCTTTGCTCCACGGCTAGCAGCCTCCATGACTCCGAATAGTCCACCGGTTACGACAGTTGCTCCCTGCCTAGCTAATTCTCGGCCAACCTCCTCTGCCAGATGAATGGCTTCAGGGTTTGCATCGCCGGAACCGATTACGGAAATCTGCAGGCTCAATATGGACCTCCGAGATCTAAGTATACCATTCAAAGAGAGGTCGGCAAAGGAAAGTTTTGCTCAATTCAATTCGTTTCTTTAAATTCTGGCTGAGTTACCATCTGATTTCTTAGGATATTCTCTGAAACCAATCGTTACGACAATATATATAAAACCACACTATTATGCAGAATTATATTGCTCTGAGGGTTATAATGTAGACAGAATCATAGGATCGTTAAAGACGGCAAAAACAGAATAGATAAGAATAGAGAGACATGAAAGAGATAAAAATATGTATGGAACGGTAGCCAATATACGAGTTAAGGCTGGCCACGAGGATGGCTTCAAGCAGTTGTTGGTTGAATGGAATTCTGAACGCGCACCCAAGGTGAATGGTGCTATGCCTGGCTATCTATTCCAATTGGACAGAGACCCGCTTGACTGGATCATGGTAGCCCTGTTTGAAGACAAAAATTCCTACACAGCCAATGCTGGTGATCCGGAGCAGGACAAGTGGTTTAGGAGGCTTATGGAGCACTTGGACGGAGAGCCACAGTGGAACGACGGGGAAGCCATTCAGATGTAGAGATTGCTCCATGGGCGCAGCGCGGCACTAGAGTGGCGCTGAGGTTGGGGCTTGATGATTATGGGGAGGAAATAGGATAGTTAACAGTGTTATACATACAGAAGGTCTCACAAAATTCTACGGTAAGCACCGTGGTCTAGTAGGCTTGAATTTTGATGTTTGCGCTGGTGAGATTGTCGGTTACCTGGGGCCAAATGGGTCCGGCAAGAGCACCACAATGCGACTTCTCCTTGACTTCATTAGACCAACCAGTGGTAGGGCAGAGCTTTTTGGATTGGATGCTCGCATCCACAGCGTGGACATACGCCAAAGGGTAGGCTATCTGCCGGGTGAGTTGGAGACTTATACCAACTTGACTGGGCGTGAGATGCTGACTTACTTCGCGAGTCTACGCGGTAGAATTGATTGGAACTACGCAGAAGTACTGGCTGAACGGCTCGAACTCGACCTCTCCAGATCGATCAAAACTCTCTCCAAGGGTAACAAGCAGAAGATTGGTCTGGTACAGGCCTTTATGCACAAGCCGGAACTGTTGCTTTTAGACGAGCCAACAAGCGGTCTTGACCCATTGATGCAGCAGGAGTTTTACATCATGGTAAGAGAAGCCAAAGCAGAGGGTCGCACCGTTTTCCTTTCGTCTCATGTGCTTACTGAGGTGGAGCGGATTGCAGACAGAATTGGCATCATCCGGGAGGGAAAGCTTATCCTTGAGGAAGCTGTGACAACCATCAAGGACAAGGCGTTACGCCAACTTGAGATGCATTTTGCTTCATCTGTGCCAGCAGAAACTTTTAACGGGCTACCCGGCGTGCGTAATCTCAGGATAGAGAACAACATTGTCTACTGCTCTATAGAGGGGTCAGTGGATGCGTTGATTAAGGCCGCAGCTCAATTTGAAGTGATAAATATCACGAGCCACGAGCCGGACTTGGAAGAGATATTCCTGGCATACTATAGCTAAGTTGACGATAATGCTGAGTAATATTTTTCTAAAAACCCTCAGAGACCAGCGTAAGTCCTTCATGTGGTGGAGTATCGGAATCAGCGCTTTGATGATTCTCACCATTCTCTTCTACCCTAGCGTTTCTGACTCTCCTGAATTCGATGACCTTCTGCACAATATGCCGGAAGCGCTTGCAAAATTATTTATAGGAGAAGTTTCAGACATAACTTCCCCTGAGGGGTATCTCAACAGCCAGTTATTTGTTCTGTTGATGCCTCTTCTGTTCCTCTTCTTTTCCATTAGCCACGGCAGCGGAGCAATTGCTGGAGAAGAAGAAAGTGGCACTCTTGACCTACTAATGTCATATCCTCTCAAACGTTCACGGGTATTGATGGAGAAGTTTGCAGCAATGGTTGTCATAATACTTGCGTTCGGATTTGTCTTTTGGTTTAGCATAGCAGTTAGTGCCGTGATCATAGGCATGGATATCATCCTTTGGCGCATAGCAGAAGCGACATTGAGTGGTGTGTTCCTTGGGCTTGTTTTCGGCACACTAAGTTTGACGTTGGGTTGTTCTGGGAACAATCGCGGCCTGAGTATTGGAGTGACCAGCGCTTTGGGAGTGGCTGCCTATTTCCTTAACGCTCTTGCCCCTGTGGTAAATGTGCTGGAGCCCTTGCAGAAATTATCATTGTTCTACTATTACATCGAGGCTGACCCCTTGAGCAACGGACTTGACCTTGCACACGTTGTGGTGTTGCTCGGCCTTACTGGGATACTCCTTGCAGTGGCTCTGCTTACCTTCGATCGCCGAGACCTTGTGGCGTAATGCGGGAGTTTTCTCCATCTGGCTTCTATATTACTAAAACGAGAAGGGTTCTGCTCCAGTCTCAATAACTGGAGCAGAACCCTTCTGCGACAATTCGGTTCTTTGGGATTCTAGCCTTCGCTTAGCATCCTGCGGAGCACAGTGTGGAGCACGCCGCCGTTGCGATGATAGTCAACTTCCACCTGAGTGTCGATACGGCAGGTTACCGCGAACCCAATAGATGAGCCGTCTTCCCTAGTGACCTGTATCTGGACATCCTGTCCGGGAGTAATGCCGCCCGCAATGCCTGTGATATCGAATGTCTCGCGTCCCGTCAGCCCAAAGCTATCGGCACTATCTCCCTGCTTGAACTGTAAGGGCAACACGCCCATGCCTATCAGGTTGCTACGATGAATGCGCTCGTACCTCTCCGCTAGTGCAGCCTTCACACCCAGCAGATTCGGGCCTTTGGCCGCCCAGTCTCGAGAACTGCCTGCTCCATACTCCTTGCCAGCAATCACGATAGTGGGAATTCCATGTGCCTGGTACTTCTCACCTGCCTCGAATATGCTGGTTACTTCTTCTTCGGGGAAGAAGACCGTCCAGTCTCCCTCTTTATCAGGAGTCAGTTTATTACTGAGCCGTACGTTCCCAAACGTGCCACGCATCATCACCTCATGGTTGCCACGACGGGCACCGAAGGTGTTGAAGTCCCGCTGCTGCACTCCCTTGCTGACAAGGTACTGTCCTGCAGGACGGGTCAGAGGAATGGCTGCAGCAGGCGAGATGTGGTCTGTGGTAATGAAGTCACCAAGCAGAACCAGAACGCGAGCGCCTAGGATGTCTGTGGTCTCAGTGACCGCGTCACCGATGTTCATGAAGAATGGGACTTCCTGAATGTATGTGGACTCAGCGTCCCATTGATATAGGTCACCCTCAGGTGCTGGTATCTTTTTCCACTCTTCCGGTCCAGCGGAAACGTTGCCATAGCGAGTCCTGAACATCTCGGGATTTAGAGAAGAGGCGACTGTGTCGCTAATCTCCTGTTGGGAGGGCCATATGTCACGCAGGTAAACTGGATTGCCTTGCCTATCCTGGCCAAGTGGGTCAGCGTTCATGTCTATGTTCACAGTGCCTGCCAGGGCGTAGGCGACCACCAACATTGGAGAAGCCAGATAGCTGGCTTTGACCTCCGAATGTACGCGGCCCTCGAAGTTGCGGTTGCCGCTGAGCACGGAGGCAACGGTTAAATTGCTGTCACCAATGGCCTTGGAAACAGATTCAGGAAGCGGGCCGCTATTTCCGATGCATGTGGTGCAGCCGTAGCCGACGGTGTGGAACCCCAACTGCTCCATGTATGGTGTCAGTCCGGATGAGTCCATATAGTCAGTCACCACCTGTGATCCCGGTGCCAAGCTGGTCTTTACCCAGGGTTTGCGGTTCAGACCGAGTTCCACGGCCTTCTTCGCTATGAGTCCAGAGCCTATCATCACAGATGGATTTGAGGTATTGGTACAACTGGTGATGGCTGCGATGACCACGTCTCCGCTGCCGATGGACGCCTTCTGTCCATCTATCTCCAGATCGGCCTTATCGTCGTGTTGCCCATATACGCTTTCGAATGTGCTCTTCATGTCGCTCAGCACCACACGGTCGTGTGGGCGGCTGGGCCCTGCGAGGCTAGGAGTTACTTCGCCCATGTCCAGGTGCAGCATGTCCGTGTACTCGGGGTCGGGGATGTCATCAGTACGGAACAGCCCCTGAGCCTTGGCGTATTTCTCAACTAGTTCAATCTGTGCGCTGTCCCGGCCAGTGCCACGCAGGTATTCCAGGGTAATAGCGTCTACGGGGAAGAAACCGCATGTAGCACCGTACTCGGGGGCCATATTTGCGATGGTGGCACGATCAGGCAGTGGCAAGTTGCTCAGTCCGGTGCCGTAGAACTCTACGAATTTCTCTACGACGCCACGCTCTCGCAACATTTGTACTACCGTGAGTACAAGGTCAGTAGCAGTGACCCCTTCCTTAAGTGCGCCGGTCAATTCAAATCCGATGACCTCCGGGAGCTGCATATAATACGGCTGGCCTAGCATTACGGCTTCCGCCTCGATTCCTCCCACGCCCCAACCAAGCACACTCAGTCCGTTGACCATTGTTGTGTGTGAGTCAGTGCCGACCACCGTGTCGGGGTATGCAGTCAAAGACCCATTCGATTGGTCGGTCGTGACAACGGAAGCTAAATACTCAAGGTTGACCTGGTGAACGATACCAGTTCCAGGCGGCACAAGTGTGAAGTTATCGAAAGCGTTCTGTGCCCATTTCAGGAAGGTATATCGCTCCTCGTTACGCTCGAATTCCCTCTCAACGTTGAGCTGAAATGCCGTAGGGATGCCGTAGTAGTCAACTTGCACCGAGTGGTCTATCACCAGATGCACTGGCACCAATGGATTGACCTTTTTGTAGTCTCCACCATTGCGGGCCATGGCGGAGCGCATAGCGGCCAAGTCTACCACTGCTGGTACACCTGTGAAGTCCTGCATGAGCACACGGGCTGGCATGAATGGGAACTCTTTGGGAGACTGGGAGTTGGGTGCCCAGGTTGCCGCAGCCATGACGTCGTCTTCCGTAACCAGATAGTCGTCCAGATTTCGCAAGGCGTTTTCAATTAGTACGCGAATGGAGAACGGCAGTCTAGAAAGGTTTATCAACCCTTCTTCCTCAAGTATTGCCAGGCGATAATAGCCTATATCTCCCTTGGAGGTTTGCAGCGTGGAGCGTGACCTTTGCTGTAGATTCTGTTGGCTCATATACCTGCCTTCCATACAATAGAATGGTGTTACCGACCCGCTAGATTATGCCATAGCACGGGGTGGGAGCGCCAGTGCATCCCTCGTAAATCTGGGAAATAAACAGGAGTCAGTTACATCAATAACTGGCAAGCGGATGCCGATTCTGGTAGACTGCCCCAGTTTGGTATATATAGGTATATATCCAGCGACGTTCTATGGAATATCAACTACTCATTTTAAGGAGCAAACGTGGCCAATAGATATAATGCACCACCACCCATGACCATTGATACAGGCAAGAAAATCACTGCCACCATGACCACTAGCAGCGGGGCAATAGTCTTTGAACTATTCCCATCAGAGGCACCCAAAACGGTGAATAGCTTCGTTTTTCTAGCCAGAAAGGGCTACTACGACGGGGTTATATTTCACCGCATCATATCTGGATTCATGATCCAGGGCGGTGATCCTACCGGCACTGGAACGGGCGGGCCGGGATACAGCTTTGAGGACGAGCCTGTCACCAGGGACTATTTGGCTGGAACCCTTGCCATGGCCAATGCCGGTCCAAATACCAACGGGAGCCAGTTCTTCATAGTGCACGAGCGTAGCGGACTGCCCAAGAACTACACCATCTTTGGTCAGGTCGTGGACGGTATGGATGTGGTCAACACCCTGGGTGGTCTACCAGTAACAATGGGTCCTTCAGGAGAGCGTTCCACACCGGTTAATCCACCGACTATAGATGGAATCGAGATTGTAGAAGAGGCGTAGCAAAAATGTAGGTGGTAGGGTGTCATATTCCAAGTTTGTAGAAAGTGTTGCAACCGAGATGTGTCGGCTCAGTCCATCTTGTTGTAGACCCTCTAATCTAAAATAAAGCTATGCCATTTGAGCTGACGCCCTTCCACATTGTTTTCTTACCTCTCCTGGGCGTTGCTGTAGGCACATTGGGTGCACTGGTTGGTCTTGGTGGCGGCTTTATCCTTGTCCCAATACTCATTGTCATTTTCCCTGAGGACTCCACGGCTACCATTACTAGCATGTCCCTTGTGCTGGTTTTCATGAACGCTACTTCTGCCACATACAGCAATGTCAGAGCACGACGTATAGACCGACATACTGCCCTACTTCTGATTGGAGGAGCAATCCCGGCGGCATTCCTTGGCTCTATGGCAGTAGGCCATGTGAACAGAGAAAACTTCCAGGCCGCCTTCGGTGGATTGCTTATAGTCGGTGCGATTTATATCCTGTGGAGGAGCACCAGATCTGCACATGAGTTGGATCCGCAACATGAACCCAATAGGGTGATACGCGAGAGGAGCGGTTCTACCTATAGATTCTATGTCAACGGACTGCTTGCTGTGATTGTCAGTCCCATAGCAGGGTTTGTATCCAGCTTCTTCGGCATTGGCGGTGGAGTAGTGCATATGCCTGCGTTGGTATACATTATGAAGATACCAACCCGGGTTGCTAGCGCAACCACCCTGGCGGTACTCGTTCCAACATCATTCACAGGCATCCTCAGTCACATACTTGCTGGGCAGTTCAACGAGGGCTGGCGTAGGGCAGGGCTGCTTGGCCTTGGCGCTCTGCTCGGTGGACAACTGGGTATTTACCTTGGCAGACGTGTCAACCAGAGAGTGATTCTCCTTATGCTCTCTTTGGGCCTTGGCGCTGTGGGTATACGGCAACTTCTGGCTAATCTCAACAGTTTCTTTTAAATTGACATGGGAGACTCGTAGTCACACTTGACTCTCCGTGTCCAGAGGCTATATTGTCATTCATGGAACTCCGCGGTGGATTGAAGAAGTAATGTCACAACCTGAAACAAAGCAGCGTGCCTCCTATGGCCTGATGATAGGCCTTGCGATGGGGCACGCTCTCAAGCACTTTTATCAACAGGCTTTTCTTCTGCTGATACCTTCATTCAAGGAAGCAATGCTCCTGACCGACGTTCAGGTAGGCCTTTTCGGTACAGCCAGGACTATCTCAAGCTCCGTAATGAACATGCCTGCGGGTATTATTGCCGACCTGTGGCGCAGCAAAGTGGGTTTGATTCTAGCCGCCAGCCTCACAAGCCTTGCCCTGGGATACATGATTATTGGTCTGAGCAGCATCTATTGGGTCGTGCTGTTGGGAGTATCCGTTACAGGCTTGGGAACTTCCATGTGGCACGCACCGGCGTTCGGTACTTTGGGAGCCATATATCCAGACCGTCGCGCCACAGCCTTGGCGGTCCACAGGATGGGAGGCTCGGTTGGAGACAGCATATCTCCCATAGTCATGGGACTCCTTCTGGGTGGCGTGGCTTTTTGGGGGATGGAGTGGGGCGGATTGAGCTGGCGAACCTTAGCCCTTATTCTTGTGGCCCCCGCTCTTCTCAGCGCACTTGCAGTGTTGATATTCTACGGCAAGGCAAAGGGAGTGGAGGGTGCCAGAGGTAGCCAGGATATCTCCACATATTTGCGCTCGGCCCGCGACCTGCTCAAAAACGGTACCGTGGCCAGCATGGTCATGCTTACCAGTGTGCGTGCCATGGCACATAACGGCCTTAACATATTCCTAATTGTTTACATGGACGAGGACCTAGGCTTTTCCGCATTCAAGATTGGCTATCATATTGCACTCCTCACTCTCTTTGGCATCGTTTCAGCCCCCATCTTGGGTTGGATGTCAGACAAGATTGGCAGACGCCCCGTGATCTCCGTGGGGTTAGGTGCAATGTCCATACTTATTGCATCTCTAATACTGTTTGGAGAGGGAGTGCCTTTTGCTCTCATCCTAGCCTTGCTGGGCGTGTTCCTCTACTCAATCAACCCAGTGATGCTGGCCACGGCCATCGATGCCGTTCCGCGGGGCACAGAGGCCTCCGTGACAGCTCTAATGTTCACAGGATCGGCCATATTCGGTGCCATATCACCCATCATTGCAGGGCGATTGCGCGAACTGTATGGGATGGACGGTATATTCCTGTATACAGCTGTCATAGTTGCCCTCGTCACACTGGCGTCCCTGCGTGTGCCTATGCGTAGAGCATCTTGATAGACCCATTCTCAGTCGCTCGACGCCCTCAGTGGACGCTTATATCTCTATAGAATCTCTCTCTTGGGCTACACATCGCTCGATTGGCACTGCTTCCTGAGTTACTACCCAACTGCCTGTTTGTCGAACTATGGCATTATCCAAATCGAGCAAACATAGAACACACAGGTACTTCCAGGTGGCCCTAGACAACCGTGGCTCATTAACGATGTGTGGACAATGTGGAGATTACTCAGTCATTGAGTACAATAGGACTCTTGAGGTTTAAGATAGGTGTAACTTAGGCGTATCTTTAAACCGCAAACCTATGCATGTGTCATCGCTCCGCCATCCACAAAGATGGTTTGTCCGTTCACATAGCTGCTGGCGTCGGAACAGAGCAACACCAAGAGAGGGACTATGTCCCTTGGTTGTCCCAACCGCCTCGATGGTAGGTAGCGGACAAGGTGCTGCTCCTGCTGTTGTTCCAAGGTAAGGTCTTCCAGTGTATACCATCCTGTCCCAATGCCGTTGACAGTGATACCGCTTTTGGCCCATTCCAGCCCAATAGACCTTGTAAGTTGCTCTATCGCGCCCATACTAGCACAGTACACAGTCTCATTGGATACACCGCGTTCCGCCATGGTAGAGCAGAGGTTGACTATGTGTCCTTTGCCCTGCTCCAGCATGTATTTCCCTGCTGCCTGGCAACAGAAGAAGACGCTCTTGACGTTACGGTCCATGACGGAGTCATACTCTGTAGGCGTAATCTCCATGAGGGGCTTCGCGAACTCCACTTGGCTATCGTTAACAAGCGCATCAACTCTACCAAGGGCTTGGGCGGCCTTGCGCATGGCCTGTTTAACAGACGCAGGACGCTTGAGGTCTGCGTCGATAGTAGTCACACGATTTCCATACTTCTTAGCAGACTCTACCGAGGCATCCAATATTTCCTCCCGGTGCCCAATCAGAGCCAAATCGGCCCCGGCCTCTGCTAGGCCGGCTGCTAGTATTGGCGCCCATCCGCGGCTGCCGGTGGTCAGAACAATAGATTTTCCTGAGAGGTTCCATTCTTGTGGAATAGGCATATCAACTCCTTTAGTCCTGAAGTGGGATAACGGGTGCGTAGCCTGTGGTGGCTGCTCCTCCTGCCATGGCCCCGCCATCGCAGTAGAACATCTCTCCGTTCATATAGTCCGAGGCGTCGGATGCAAGAAAGACCGCCAGCGGAGCGAGGTCCTGCGGGAGACCGGCACGTCCCATCGGCAGAAATTGGAGCCGCCTGTTTGCTGCCTCTTCGCGTTGACTATCCTTCGTTGGGAAGAATCCCGGCACTATGCATGTACTTGTAATGCCTGCCGAGCCATAGGTGGCTGCCAACACACGTGTCAGTTGAATGAGACCTCCCTTGGCGCAACCATACATGAAACTGCCTCGTTGGCCGCGTAGTCCCTGGCCGGAGGAAATGTTGATGACCCTTCCCTTTCCACGTTCCACCATGTGTTCCATAATGGCTCTGGTACAGTAGAAAGCGCTGGTCAGGTTTGTATCAATGCCTTTGTGCCATTCATCGTCGGTGATCTCCCACATCTCCTTGCGGCCTCCACCGCCTCCAGCATTGTTGACGAGCACGTCCACTTGCCCAAACTCGGCCAGTGTGCGCTCGAATAGTGCATTCACCTGCTTCGAATCTGTCACATCTGTCGGAATGGCCAAGGCACGACGGTTCATTCCACGAAACTCTGCTGCAGCTTCTTCTATTGGTTCGGGACGCCGTCCTGCAACTACGATATTGGCGCCCGCCAGTGCCAGATGTCGTGCCATCTCTCTCCCCAGTCCAGTGCCGCCTCCGGTTACGACAATCACCTTGTCATCCAGATTCAACGTTTCCAGCATTCATCGCCTCCTTGTGGTGTGGTTTTGCCACATTCAGGGATAGTGTTTCCGAAGACGCTAAGAGCGTGGTGGTAGATATTCATTAGACGCACTCCTGCCTGTGGGTCATTGATTAAGGATTTTCATAGTGTTATTGAATTACCTAGAACTAAGCAATTTAGATCATGTACAAAATATTCGGTCAGCCCAGTCCAAGAGCTACGTCGTCCCGTCGCGTTTTGTAAATCTCATGCAGACAGCGGAGGTGCTGATTATAGGCAGTGGAGGAGATGACATCCGTTGTCATTATATATGCGTCCTCATGGTTGTCCGTGTAGTACCCATTGCGCCTGCCAACCTGGCTGAAGCCGTACTTGGTGTACAAAGACTGAGCCACATGATTGGAGACACGTACCTCTAGGGTTACCACTCTGGACTGGTGCCTCATGGCCGTCTTAATGGAGGACATGAGCAGCAGTTCTCCAAGTCCATTGCCACGCAGCGACTCGCGAACGGCGATTCCCGTTATGTGGGCTTCATCTGTCATATACCAGGTGGAGACATAGCCGGCAATGAAGTTGGTCGGGTCAGAAGCGATGGACGTAACGTCGTTTTCTTGAAACAGGCGTTTCCACAGCCCCATCACTCCATGTGAGTCGGGGCGATTTTCAGCAAGGGGCCTCTGGGAAGGTGAGAGGGATTGTTGTTCGTTCTCTGGAAGCTTGTAGACTACCAGAAGGCTGGCATTCTTGTTGGACAACTCTCGTTTGAAGGGAGTGGGAGGCCATGTAGTAGGAAAAGCCTCCTTCTCTATTTCTGCCAACTGAAATATATCCTCTTCCCCAATTGGCCTTACGGTGTAGGACACGGTTGATTATTCAGACCTTTGCATGATATTTGTAATGGGGTTTGCAGGTGATTCTACCATACCTGCCAAGTCCCTGTATCCTAACTGATTAGTAACATCAAATGACTTCCACGTTGGTTTGCCTGTCATTTAGCCGTATGCTAAACTGCAAACGTGTCTGCATATGGTTAACTGACGACGGTGCAGCAACTTACAAATTATTCCCGACCACTCTTCAATATGGAAAGTTCACCATCTGAAGTCAGACCTAGGAGTATTCTGGGCATAACCCCTCTAGTCATCCTGCTTGCTACGCTGACTGCGGATCAGGTAACAAAGTTGCTGGTGGTGCTCAATATGCACCTTGGGCAATCAATCCCTGCTTCGGGATTCTTCCGGCTGACCTACGTCACCAACTCAGGCAGCGCCTTCGGGCTGTTCCCAAACCAGACACTGTTCCTTATTTTGGCGTCCTTTGTTGGCATAGGGGTGCTGTTGATTTTCTATCGCACCCACGCCACAAATAGCATCATTCTGCGCCTCAGCATTGGACTTCAGATGGGAGGCGCTATAGGCAATCTGGTGGACCGTGTGCGCTTGGGATACGTGGTGGATTTCATAGATCTGGGAGCATGGCCAGTGTTCAACCTAGCCGACTCTGCCATCATGGTCGGATTGGTCGGCCTCTTCTTGACCCTGACATCGACCAGAGACAGAAACACACCTAAACTAGAAACTGACGGCGAAAACATGCTTCCTACAGCAACTTCTGAAGACGAAGAGGGCCCCGGCATTGACCTTGAGACAACTTCAGTAGTTGATAACAGCATCTCGGGCAAAAGAGAATAACCGTGAGTGTAATTCGTAAGCTGGTTGCAGACATTCAGGGCGAACGCTTGGACAAGTTCCTGGCAATTAGGCAGGCTGACCTGTCACGCTCGCACATATCTAGCCTTGTAGCAAGAGGTTTTGTGACTGTGAACGGGTCTACAGCTAAAGCCTCATACAGATTGAAGGGAGGGGAGTCTATTGAGATAGAGGTCTCTCCACCTTCACCCACAACCCTATTACCACAAGCCATACCACTTTCTGTCGTATTTGAGAACGACGATATTCTGGTGGTGGATAAGGCCGCAGGCATGGTTGTCCATCCCGCTCCAGGGCATCCGATCGGCACTCTGGTCAATGCCATTCTTGCCAGATTGCCTGAGATCGGCAGGATTGAGGACGGCTTAAGGCCGGGGATTGTGCACCGCCTGGATAAAGATACGTCCGGTATAATGGTGGTGGCGAAGAACCGCCGTGCACATGAGCACGTTTCAAGTCAGATAAAAGAAAGGGCCATACGTAAGGTGTACGTAGCATTGACTATGGGATACCTTGATCCCACAGAAGGCACCATATCGGCCCATATCGGGAGAGACCCGCGCAATCGCAAGCGAATGGCCGTGGTTGATGGGGGCAGGGAGGCGGAGACAACTTATCGCGTTCTTGAGAAGTTTCCAGGCTTCACACTTGTTGAGGCATTGCCCAAGACGGGCAGGACACATCAGATACGTGTACACTTCTCATCAATGGGTCACCCTCTGGTTGGAGACACGCTCTACGGCGGGAAGAACCCTCGCCTAGACCGTCATTTCCTGCACGCCCATATCCTGGGATTTCGATTGCCGTCGACGGAAGAATACATGGAGTTCAGCTCTCCGTTGCCTGAAGAACTGGATATATTTCTCGTCCAACTGCGCGGGGCTGAAACAACGGTTCTTCCAACACAATCATCGGTAAGAGCATCAGGGCAACTTGTAGAGAGGTTTTGAGAAAACATGGCTACCAAGGTTAGAGTAAGATATGCGCCAAGCCCCACGGGTGAACCACACGTGGGGAACATCCGTACAGCTCTCTTCAACTGGCTGTTTGCCAGGCACATGGGAGGCAGCTTTATTGTCCGAATTGAGGACACGGATGTAGCGCGCCGAGTGGACGGAGCAATGGACGCCATCCTCGATGCACTCCGGTGGCTTGGCCTCGACTGGGACGAAGGCCCTGAGGTGGGCGGCGACTACGGTCCGTACATCCAGTCACAACGCCTGGATTTATATCATAAGGCGACCGATTGGCTTGTGGAAAATGGACATGCCTATCACTGCTATTGTTCGTCAGAGAGGCTTCAGGAGATGCGGCAGGAGCAGGTAAGCCGCAAGGAGCCGCCCGGCTACGATCGCCTATGCCGCGAACTCAACGAATATGAACGCGCTTCACGGGAGGCACATGGAACGGCCAATGTCGTACGATTCAAGATACCACTTGATGGAGAGACCACCTTTAACGACATGGTGAAGGGTGAAGTAACCTTTGCCAATCAGAACATGGATGATTTTGTCATCCTCAAGTCGGACGGATATCCAACCTATCATCTGGCGAATGTTGTGGACGATAACCGTATGGAGATTTCCCATGTCATGCGCGCTGATGAGTGGGTTTCAAGCACACCCAAGCATGTGCTCCTGTACAAAGCCCTTGGATACGAGATACCTGTTTTTGTTCATCTGCCCATCATCTTGGGCCCTGACCGCTCCAAGCTGAGCAAGCGTCACGGCGTGGTTTCCGTGCTCCACTACAGAGACGAAGGGTTCTTGCCTGAGGCAGTTCTCAATTTCCTGTCCCTCTTGGGATGGTCTTTTGACGACCACACGGAGATGCTCTCGCGTGATGAGTTGATTGATCACTTTTCCCTGGAGCGAATTGGTAAGGCAGGTGCCATCTTTGACCAGGAAAAACTCACCTGGATGAATGGGATGTACATCAGACAGATGAGCAGTGACGCACTGGTTGACCGGATAATAAAGCTCCTGGATGACGCGTTGCCACCTGCGATTGAACGTCCTTTATCAGCAGAGTATGTGAGTGCAATAGTTCCACTGGTGCAGGAGCGTCTTAAGACGATGAATGATGTCACTGATCTGACCAAGTTTTTCTTTCTGGACGACCTGGAATACCCAGCCGGACTCCTCATTCAATCCGGCCTGGACAGTGGCAGCACCGCTAACGCTCTAGAATCCGCCATAAAAAGTGTAACAGGCATGAATGGTATGGATACATGGTCAGCTGAATACCTTGAGGGAGAGCTTAGGCCGCTTGCCGAGGCGCTACAAATAAAAACTGGGCAGTTATTCGGTACAATCCGGATAGCTGTGACGGGACGTAAAGTGGCACCGCCTCTGTTCGAGACTATGGAAGTGCTTGGCCGTGACAGATGCCTCACAAGGTTGAGAACTGCTACACGGCTTCTAATCGACGGTTGACTAAGGGTGTTGTGAGCCTTAGACTCTGCTCAATCGGATATTCCTGTGCTTATATGGTGTCCCTGCATCTCAAAAGCGCAATTGGAATCTAAAGTAACAGATTAGTGTTACGCAGATACAATAGGAGGAACTGATATGACTGAACCCCAACCTGTAACGGACAGTGATTTTGAGCAGGAGGTACTGGAGTCGGAAACACCTGTACTGGTGGACTTCTGGGCTGAGTGGTGCGCTCCCTGCAAGATGGTTGCTCCCGTCCTAGACGAACTGGCAGGTGAATATGACGGAAAGATAAAGTTCACCAAGGTGGACGTCGACTCCAACCCTCAGACAGCCATGAAATATGGCATAAGAAGCATTCCAACGCTTCTGGTCTTCAAGGGTGGTAGCCCTGTTGACCAGGTTGTGGGCGCCGTCCCAAAGGCGGAGATTAAGAAGCGCCTGGATTCTGCCCTGTAAAAAATTCCAGGGGCATTTCGGCCCCTAGAATGGAACCGAAAGAAGCTTGCCGAACAAAGTTGCTCCTGGGAGTGGATGGGCTCTGGTGGGCTTCGCGGACTTCAAATCCGTTGGTGGGCGCCCTACGGTGTCTACGGGGGGTTCGACTCCCTCCCGCTCCCGCCATAGCTGATGATAGGTAATCAGTGTGCGTATTTGTAGATGATGGCACCTCTTATTCATGCCATTAGCTTGCCCTTTACTGCTACTATGTACTTCGTCAACTCTTCTGGACTCTTGAACGTCTCACCTATTGTCACGGTATCACTCACTTTCCATATTTCCATTGAATTTTAAAATTCAATGGATGCTTCAGCCTAGCTAATTGCTACGCCTTGAATAGCACGCAAATAGATCTTAATTATTTTGGGTATTACAGACTTTGTAACGGCGATGTTCTTGGGAAGAGATTTTACTGGGGTTTGTTAGTCACCTTTAGTGTTAGGCGGGGTTGGATACCTACTTATACGGAACGAGCGAGCGATAAATGTTCTGGTCTGGTTGTTCCCGATATTTGTGATAATTGGATTGTTAGTGCACTTTGGTTTGCCCGACTCGGATATCGTCCATGCTGGTATTCGTATTCTTGGCGTTCTCAGCCGCATAAGATAGCATGCTCGCAGGTTCCACG
>Ga0114996_10000856_pt1 | contig 41959 bp, 38 predicted proteins | sample ArcticOcean_MG_C_4_FD_87039 | JGI IMG/M metagenome (GOLD analysis project Ga0114996, IMG submission 87039) | Marine microbial communities from western Arctic Ocean - ArcticOcean_MG_CB4_134 | ecosystem: Environmental > Aquatic > Marine > Oceanic | place: Arctic Ocean: Canada Basin | collected... | reverse complement strand
TCTCTAAGCGCCGTGGCAGAAAGGAGGGATCGAGAACCCCATCGGCAGGCTCCGGCGTTTCCTACCTCGGCTTCAAAACCCCAAGCGAGCTGTTCACCAAGACCCTTAACCGTGTTGCACTTGAAACGTGACTACACAGCGGGGGGACGATGGTGGCTAGGCAAGCGAGCTGATTCGTTCTGTTGGATAAAGAGCGAAGAACAATTCAGCTTTGGAATGAAAGCGTCCGAGCAAAGCTTTTCTTATTAATTTTAAATATCATTTTATGTTTGTTTTGAAAATTATAGATCCCAATATTAGCCTTAGAAACTCCATGATCCCGGTCTATTTTTTGGACAGCCTATCGTCCCGCCGCGCACCCATGGAATCCAATGGCGGTCGGAGCTAAGCCATGCCAAAAGAAATCTTTGTCCTGCACGAGAACCCGGCATGGCTTCCGCCTTTTGAGCGCGCCTTCGCCCGCCGTGGGCTGAGCTTCCAAGACTGGAACCTGGTCGAGCGCGCGGTCGATCTGTCGAAGCCACCGCCGGAGGGGATCTTTTTCAACCGCATGAGCGCCTCGTCGCATACCCGCGGGCATCGTTTTTCACCTGAATTGACTGGCGTGGTCCTGGCCTGGCTTGAGGGTCACGGACGCCGGGTCATCAATTCATCACGGGCGCTGCAGCTTGAGGTTAGCAAATCAGCGCAACTGGCGGCGCTACAGGCCTGCGGCGTCCCGGTTCCCCGGACCATCGCGGCCGTTGGCCAGGCGCAACTGTTAGGTGCCGTGAACGCATTCGCCCCGGCACCGGTCATCGTCAAGCCAAATCGAGGCGGCAAGGGTCTCGGCGTACGCTTGTTCGAGGATCTTGGCACGCTGCGAGAATTGATCCTGCAGGATGCCCTCGATCCGCCGGTCGATGGTATCACCCTGGTGCAGCAATATATCCGCCCAGCTGGCAATACCATCACCCGGGCCGAGTTCATCGGCGGAAAATTTCACTATGCGGTGGAGATAGACACCACCATGGGCTTTGAGCTGTGCCCAGCTGAGGTATGCAGCGTCGATGGCAGCCTCCCAGCACCGCAATTCACCATTATTGACGAGATCGATGACGGGCTTAAGGCTGGGATCGAGCAGTTCCTCGCCCTGAACGGAATTGAGATGGCTGGAGTGGAGTTTGCAACTGATGCAAACGCCAACTTTTATGTCTATGACGTGAACACCAACACCAACTATAATCCTGAGGCCGAGGCGGTCGCCGGCAAAAATGCAGCCCAGGCTACGATCGATTTCCTGATCGGCGAGCTGAACCGGACAAGTGGCCGTCTAGCGGCCTGATAGAGGCAAGCCATGGCCCGTGTACGCGATGTAGAAATCGATGAAGTTCCCGATGACGCTAAGCCAGTCTACCAGCGCTTCGTAAACGAGTATGGGCCTTTCCTCAATCAGGTGAAGGTGTTCGCACACCGACCGATCGCACTGCGGCACATCATGGGCATGCTCCTGGAGATGTCGGACAACCCGATCCTCGACAAGCGCTATCTGGAAATCGCTATTGTCACGGTTTCCGCGATTAACAAATGCGCATATTGCGTCGCCCATCACGGGCCCAAGCTGATCGAACACGGACTCATCCGCGCGACTGTTGACGCGATCCTTGAGCCGAATTGTCCGGGATTAGGCGAGGTAGACCAGCTGGTCCGCGACTATGCCGTCCAGGTCACCCGTGACCACAATCGTGTCCGGGACGACTTGTTCGATCGGCTGCGCGCGCATTTCTCTGAAGAGCAGATCGTCGAGTTAACTCTGCGCATAACTTTGTGCACTTTCTTTAATAAATTCAATGATGTGATGCAGCTTGACATGGAAGACGGTGCGATGGGGGCTACCCTAGCCGCTAGTTAGGCAGTGTAGTAAAGATGCCACCGAGTCCGAGTTTAGGTTGTTCCTACCATACGGTGATGGATATTAAAGCCGTGGTGGCCTAAAAAACAAAGCCTAACGAAGTTTCCCGGAGCCCTGCCTGTGACCGATATGACACCCAACATTCCCGAAATCGTTGAAGAAGTCCGAGAGCGCTTCGAGGCCTATGAGCAAGCCTTGATCGACCTGAATGTGGACGCACTCGACGACAGCTTCTGGAACAGCCCGCTTACTATCCGTCTGGCGATGAATGAGCACGGCTACGGGTTCGACCAAATTCATCAGTTCCGCGTCGCCCGCAAGCCCGGCCCAGGCATTAAGGAAACTCGATTGCGCCTCGACATTCTAACCCTGGGGCGCGACTACGCTAGTGTCAGTCTGGAATTCAAGGTGCGCGGGAAGGATCTTACCGGTCGCCAGTCACAGACTTGGGCCCGGATCCCCGGCGCCGGTTGGAAAGTTGTCTTCGCCCATGTCTCGACCACCGGTGGCGAGACGCTCTGGTAGTTGTAAGATAAGCGTTCTGCCGGAAACGGTCCGGCTAAACCGCGTCCTTCTCGGCCCCGTAAGGCGCGATATCTCGTGGGTCGGTGTGGACATGGATCAAGGCCGGCCCGTCATGGGCCAGTGCGGCGGCAAAGGCCGGACGCCACTCGGCGGTAGTCTTGACGGTCCAGGATACTGCGCCATAGCCCTCGGCCAGTTTGGCGAAGTTGGGGCTATCCATGACCGTGCCGAAAGCATGATCTTGGCCGTATTTATCGAGCTGTCCCTTGAGGATTGAGCCATGGATATTGTTGTCACAAACCACAATCTTCACCGGGAGACGTTCGCGTGTCGCCGTCGACAACTCCTGGCCGCTCATCAAAAAACTGCCGTCACCGGCGAAGACGACGATGGGCCGACCGTCATTGGTCGCTAAGGCCGCGCCAAGCGCACCGGGCACGCCGGCGCCCATTGCCCCGCAGGCGGTGCCGCCTTGGGTCAAAGCCTGACGATAATGGAAAAACCGATGTATCCAGCGGGCCGAACTGCCGGCATCGGTCAACACCACGGCGTTATCCGGCAGCATCTCCCGGGTTTCCGCCGCGACCACTGAAAGATCAACATCGCCATGGCTCGGATAGCTGCCGGCCTTCGAGAACGCCATGAATGCGTCATGCGCCGTATCACGCCACGCCAGACGCCCGGTCGACGGGTTGTCTAACGATCCAGTTACAGCTGCTAGCGCCGGCCCGACATCTGCCAAAATCTTCTGGCTTGCTCCAAACCGCGCTAGCACTGCCGGATCAGGATGGATATGCGCCCAGTTTTGATCGGCCTTTATCATCCCCTCCTCGCGGCTGGTGATCCCGTCGAGACGGCTGCCAACGACGCAGATGAAATCAGCCTGGGCGACCAGCTTGTCCTGATAGGCCACCGGGTTTATCTCAAGATGTCCGGCGTACCCCGCATGCGTATTGTCCAGTACATCTTGACAACGGTAGCCGCAGATCAACGGCGCGCCCAACGCCTCTACGAAGGCGCCCAACGCGTCCCGTGGCCGGGGTTGCCTGGCAAGTTCGCCAGCCAGGATCAATGGCCGCTCCGCCGCGTTCAACGCCTTGGCTAGATCTTCCAGCACGGCCGCCTCGACGGTTACGTCGGCCCGCTGAGCCACGCCCTGCTCCGGCAGGGCCGTGACATCGATCTCGCCAAAATCGCGAGGCATCACCACGACCACCGGACCGGGGCGGCCCGAGATCGAGATTTCCACCGCCATCCGCGCCACTTTGGCCATCTCGGCGGCGTCCCTGGGCTCTAACACCGTCTTGCTCATTGAGGCAAAAGCGCTGTGCGGGTCGATTTCCTGAAAGGCTTCGCGGCCCTTCATGTGGCTGCGGACCTGACCGATGAACAGCACCATCGGCACCGAGTCCTGATGCGCCGTGTGCAAGCCGACCGAGGCGTTGGTGGCGCCGGGTCCGCGACTGACGAACACCGCTGCCGGGATGCCGCGTATAGCGCCATAGGCGTGCGCCGCCATAGTACCGCCGCCTTCCTGGCGCACCGAGACCAGACGCACCCGGTTACGGTTTACCCGAAGCGCTTCCAGTACCGCCAGAAAGCTCTCGCCAGGAACTGTAAACGCGGTGTCTACACCGGCATCAATCAAGGCCCCGACCAGGGCGGCTCCTGCTTCCATCATGTCCCCCGGGGCCATTGCCCTATTTTTTAACTAGCGGCGGCAGTGATACCGCGTGTGGTTCAGCAAAAGGGATCGCAGACGTGATATGCGTGGTCGTGATATACAGCGCCCCGATCGTTGGGCTGTTGAAAGCCAAACCAAAATCAATGCAGGGCATTGCCACGCCGGGGCGTACCGATAAACTACGCCCGGACAAGAAAATATTATGCTGGCAAACATCGCGCCGTAACCCCGGGACAGGGCGCACACGGTGCTACCAGACGCCGGGTGATGACGGTCGGAGGATGAAGGTTTGGCCGACTCTTTTGACTATGTGATCGTCGGTGCCGGCTCTGCCGGGTGCATCGTGGCTAACCGGCTTTCCGCCGATGGCAAGCATAGCGTTTGTCTGCTTGAGGCCGGGCCGCCGGATTGGAATCCGTTTATCCACATCCCCGCCGGCTTCATGAAGACCCTGGTTAATCCAAAAATCAACTGGATGTACGAGACCGAGCCCAGCCATTGGACCGGCGGCCGGGTGATCGCGGCGCCGCGCGGCAAGACCCTTGGCGGCTCCAGCTCGATCAATGGCCATGTCTACAATCGTGGTCAGCGGATGGACTATGACGGCTGGTCACAGCGCGGCAACCAAGGCTGGGGCTATGCCGACGTACTGCCGTATTTCAAGCGCTGCGAGCAACGGATCGGCGCCGCCGACGACACGATCAGAGGACGCGACGGAAATCTTCAGGTTAATGATCTGGACTGGAGCCACCCGCTTTGCGACGCCTTCATCGAGGGAGCGGCGACACTCGGTATTCCGCATAATCCTGACTATAATGGCGCCAAACAGGAGGGCGTCTCCTATATTCAACGCACTACCCATAACCGGCGCCGAGTTAGCGCTGCGCGGGCCTTCCTGAAACCGGCAAAATCGCGCTCAAACCTGACGGTGCGGACTAATGCCCACGCCACCCGGATCGTCCTGGTGGACAAGCGCGCCGTCGGTGTCGAGTATTCCAAAGGCGGACGTGGCGGCGTGACGATGCAGGTGCGGGCCAACCACGAGGTCATCCTTTGCGGCGGCACGATCAACTCGCCGCAATTGCTACAAGTCTCTGGGATCGGTCCGGAGAAACTGCTGAAAAATCTGGGCATCGAGGTGCGGCACGCCCTGGCCGGAGTTGGCGAAAACTTGCGCGATCACTACGCCCCTCGATTCACCGCCCGGGTAAAAAATATCGAGACCATCAACGAGCGGGCCCAAGGGCTGAAACTATGGGTCGAGATCGCCAAATACTTCACCGGCGGCGACAGCATCGTCAATCTCACCCCGACCTTGGTCTATTGCTTCTGGCATTCCAACGAGTTGGTACGCAATCACGACCTGCAACTCACCTTCACGCCGGCCAGCTACAAAGAAGGGGTGCAATCGGAACTCGACCATGAGCCGGGTTTCACCGTCGCCTCCTGGCAGCAACGACCGCAAAGCAAGGGCTGGTTGCGGGCGAAGTCAGCCGACCCATTCGACAAACCTTTGATCCAGCCAAACTATCTGGCCGAGGAGGAGGACCGAAAGGTGCTACTCGCAGGCATGAAACTGGCCCGCCGGCTGATGCGGACGGAGCCCTTGGCGACGTATTTTGACTAAGAGCTATATCCCGGCGACGCGGTTCAGAGCGACGACGAATTGCTTGAAGTCGCCCGGGAGCGCGGCACCACCACCTTTCATGTCATGGGCACCTGTCGGATGGGCCCTGAGACCGACCCAACGGCGGTGGTCGACGATCAGCTCCGGGTGCGAGGGATACAGGGGCTTAGGGTGATCGACGCCTCGATCATGCCGACCATGCTGTCGGCCAACCTCAATGCAGCGGCAATGATGATCGGCGAAAAAGGCGCCGATATGGTACTTGGCAAGGCGCCGTTGGAGGCGATTATTATTCCGGAATAAACCGGCGCCAGGGCTTGAGATAACGGCGATGGCGGGATCACAGTTTTTAGCAAGCAGTAGGCAAGGCGGAGGACATCCATGTCCAAGCTGAAGAGTTGAACGTCAAACTCATCGGGTTAGCTGGGGTTTCCTCTAAACCCCAAAACAACCCAACTCACCACAAGAATGGCGACTAAAAAGAACACCGGGACCAGAAACAGTAAGGCCAACCCGCTAAGGCCCGGCATCGGAGAAAGAAATTCCACCCAATGCATCATGTTTCGAAAAACATTGTGCTGGCCGCCAAACGTTAAAAAAAACAAACCTGCGCAGGCTACACCGACCACTCCGATCCTGGACCAGCCGCCTTCGAGAACTTTTCGCACCATATCGCGCCTCAACTTTCCAGGAATACGGCGATCGCCTCGGTCTGCACCGGAACGTTCAGGGCCGGGGCATGACCGCAGCCAGCGCATTCCAGCACGGCCGTTTTAGGCCCGCGCCGGGTCATTTCTTCGGCCATTTCGGGGCTCAGCAGGTCGGAATACTCGCCACGCAGCAGAAACGTTTTAGCGTTGATCGCATCGTAACGTTCCCATAGCCGCCAATCATCGGGATGGACGACGAATTGACGAGCGATCCGCGGATCGTAGTGGGAGGTTACCTTACCGTTCGCCAGGCGCCGGAACGAGGCCTCGGTCATCGCTCGCCACTCGTCGTCGGAGATATAGCCGAAGGGCGCGTAGATCGTGCGCAGATAGCGCTCCAGCTCCCCCACCGTGTTGAATTCCGGCGGCGCCCCGAGATAGGTGACGATCCGATCGATGGCGGCCCGGGGAAGTTCGGGCCCGATATCGTTGATCACCAGATGGCTTATGCGGTCCTTAAGCGGCCCGCCGGCCAGCCACATGCCAAAGCTGCCGCCCATCGAGGTGCCGACCCAGCGCATCGTCTGAATGCCAAGTTGATCGCATAGATCCAAGGCGCTCCGGCCATAGACATCGAAACAATATTCGGCGTCTCCCGGTTCGGCGCCCTCCTCGACCCACTCGCTCAAACCGCGGCCTATAGTGTCCGGCGCTATCACCCTATAGAGACTAGAGAGCTGACGCGCTAGGGCATCGAAATCACGGCCAACCCGTGCTAGGCCGTGCCAGGCGACGACCGGTGGCATATCGGCCCGACCCCATTCTAGATAATGGATCTCACGACCGGCGCAGATCGCGTATTTCGAGACGGGCGGATCACCGAGCATAACAGAGCCTCCGGAAAGAACCTTAGACCACCCCTAGAGCTACCACGACTCCCAGACTTGGCAACAACTGCTACTCCGGCCAATGCAACGATCGACATCCTGCTTAAAGCTACCCCGTTACCCCCACCGTTGCTGCGTCCGCCGATCTACCCGTTGACCAAGGGCCGCCGACGTTGATAATCCAGGCTCAGAAAGCGAATGCATATATGTCTCTTGGTATCTCAATTTCCTCCCTCGCCAAGTCGTTCGATGGCAAGGCCGTACTAAAGGACGTGTCTCTAACGTTGCCGGCCGGTCGTTCGACGGTTCTAATCGGCCCTTCGGCTTGCGGAAAATCCGTTCTGGTACGCTGCATTCTCGGCTTAATGAGCATCGACGGTGGCGAAATTCGTATTGGCGATAAACCGTTCAACCAAACCTTCAATGAATCCGAGCGGATCGGCGTCCTGTTCCAACAAAATGCGTTGTTCGACAGTATGACGGTCTGGGAGAACGTTGCCTTCCCGCTGATCAATACCCACGGTCTTTCGCGCCGTCTGGCCCGGGATCGGGCCATCGACAAGCTATCAGAGGTCAGTCTTTCTCCCGATATAGCAATGCTTTACCCTGTTGAATTATCAGGTGGGATGCAGAAGCGCGCAGCGGTCGCACGGGCGATGGTCGGCGACCCAAACCTGCTGATCCTCGACGACCCAACGGCCGGCCTCGATCCGGTCCTGACTAACACGATCCTCGACCTGATCGAAAGTAGCATCGCCAACACCGGTGCGACCGTGCTGGCGATCACCGGCGACATGGCGGCTGCACGGAGCCGGTTCGAACGGATCGCCATGCTCTATGACGGGGTGATCCGCTGGTCCGGCGACAGCGTCGATGCCGAGGCCGCCGAGGACCCTTATCTGCGGCAAATGCTCGAAGGGCGCGCCGAGGGGCCAATCCAAATGCGGATCAGCGACTGATGGATTATGGATAAGGCCTCTGACCTACCCGCCACCCCTGCCGCGTCAAAAAACGACTATTTTGCCAAGGACTTCAAATAAGTGATGATACTTTTTCGGTCCGCCGGATTTTTCAGGCCGACAAAAGTCATCCTCGTCCCCTTAATAAAGCTCTTGGGCTTGGTCAAGAACGCATCCAGGGTATTCTCATCCCAAACGACGGCTGCTGCTTTCATCGGTTTGGAATATTTGAAACCCTCAACGGTGCCTGAGGTCCGACCGAACACGCCGACGAGATGCGGGCCGACCTTATTTTTTGGTTTGCCGATGTTGTGACAGGCCCTGCACTTGTTAAAGACCTTTTTCCCTTTGGCCACGTCACTGGCTAAAACAGGGCTTGAGGAGACGGCCAGCAAAAGAGCCAACGTCAGGGACAAACGCGCCATACAATTCATAGATCTTTCCCAGATAGACTAACGCCCCGCCATTAACATAGTGCGCGCGTGAACTGGAGCCAAACTTCGTGTTTCAAACGACGGTTAAAAGGTCGCGGTGATCAAGCTGCCTTGGTGGTCCGTCCATTGGCGTATCGGTCCACCGCCGTCATCAACTTATCGATCAGGAAATCCCGACCGGAAACCAACCGTGGATTCGGTGCGCCAATACCAATCGCCAGCAGACGGGTCGACGGTCCATTGCGCAACAGCGTGGCAACCACCCCGGCGCCCGGCGTTGCCAGGTTCGAAGTGATCAGATAGCCGTTTTCCCGAACTTCCTTGACCCGGGCCATGACGTCGGTCTCATGGATCAAATCTTCCGAGCGCTCCGATTCAGTGTTGACCCGGCGAACCATCCGGCCGATCTCGGCATCATCTCGCAAGCTGGCCAGCACTAAGCCTATGGCCGTGCGGAACATCGGCCGCATCATCCCTGGCCGCAAATGAAAGCGCAGACGCTGGTAAGAATTGATCACATGAATGTACTGGGTTTCAACGCCATTAAGTACACCGAGCATCACAGTGTCGCCCGTTTCGGCACTTAACTCCTGCATTATTCCCAATAAGTTATCATGATTTTGCGCCCCACCCATTAACCAGCTTCCAAGCAACGCGACCCGGACGCTCGGCGTGTAGGTACGGGCCCGAGTGTCGTAATCCACGAAACCCTGCGCCAGCAAACTTTTCATTAAAGCCGACATACTCGACTGCGGCACGCCCATTAACCTAACAAGCTCTGATATCGTAAGCGGTCGCTTCACATCTTCGAAACATTCGAAGATCGCCATTACCCGTGCGGCTGATTTCACCAGTCCATTTGTCATTGGCCCATCGCATTGCTATTTCTGGATCATCAACTTAGTACGGTACAGATATATCAGCCATCCTATATATGCTTTCCAGCCAAAATGCACAAAAATTTAATCAATGCGGTGAACTTAACAATCACCCCCCCCCAAACGACACCTCGGCACAACGAAGAAAATACCACAACCCATTGATATCAATAAATTAGAGACAATTACCCTCGCCCCCTCACTGGCCCCAGAACCTCAAGGTCTACAATTTTTGCCGTTGAGTTAGCCAGTAACAGAATCAAAAATTCGCGCTGCATCCGGCGCCTGATCAAGCTTGAGACAGGCTTCCAGCGCCTGATTGGTCCGCGCTTCACCAAGGATTGGAGTCACCAGGGCGCGGAACTTGTCCGACAGAAGCTGTTCCTGCAGGTCGAGATCCGGCTCGGGCAGGCCAACGTCAGCCTTACCGACAAGGTTCCGGCCATCGGCCAATTCGACCACTACCTCAGCCTGCATCCGGCTTGGCAAGTCCTTGGCAACAATGGTAACCTTGCGCCGAAGCGCCACCAAATCGTTCCGATTGGCGACCTCGTCGGTATAGCTGCCCATCGCCCCGGTATCGATGCCAGACAGCGCCATCGCGGCGGTGTGGCGCATACTGAACTTTATTTCCAACCCAGTTTCGGGCTCGGGAATGTTGCAGACATTGAAATGGGTGGCCGGAACATGCTCACGCACCGCTACGATCTGGTCAGGAGAGAAGTCGGTCTCGCGCTGCACCTTGCGTAAGGCATTGATACCGGCGTGGGTGAGATAGCAGGCGGCATGGAACTTAAAGAGGTTTTCCTCGACCGCGAAACGACCGTTCGAACGGGGATGAACCGGCAGCGCCGCGAAGCCATCGGCCTGGGTATAAGCAAACCCGTTTTCGCACTCGATCGCGTCGTCACGGGTCGTGAAGTCCTGCGCCGCCAAGCGCGCTGCCAGCAGACCATTGGAGGACGCCTTGCCGGCATGCAGTGGCTTGCACATGGTGCCGAACATCGCCCGCAAGCCCGACGCCTGGGTTGAAGCGATGCCTAGCGCCGCCGTGCACTGAGTGGCATCAAGACCCATCAAATTCGCCACCGCGGCCGCCGCGCCAAACGTTCCGATTGTCGCCGTGGAATGCCACCCATTGTCGATATGTGCAACACCGGTCATGTCGCTCAACCGGGTTTCAACTTCATAGCCGGCGACAAAGGCTGTGATCAGGTCGATCCCAGTTATCGTCGACTCATCGGCTAACGCCATCAGCGCCGGAACCAGCGGCACCGTCGGGTGACCGAGCATGCGTTCGTTGACATCGTCATAGTCAAGAGCGTGCGAAGCCGCGCCATTGACCAGCGCCGCCTGCGAGCCGATCAGCGTCTCGGAGCGACCGATGATCCGGGCCTTGCCCGTCGCGCCGTCGGCCAGGGCAACCTCGATCAGTTTATTGGTCAGGGGTTCACGGGCGCCGCCAACGGTCACCGCAATCCAATCCAGGATACAGTGCTTAGCCCAGCGCCGGGCGCTCTCCGGGATGTCCTCGGGCTTAAGCCCGGCGACCATTGCGCCCAAATCTCGGGTCGGGGTCAGGGATTGGGTGTCGAGATCACTTGATTCAACGCTCGCCATGTCACAGTCCTTCCTGGATAATCACATGTTAACCAGGAAGATACCCGCTCCCGCCGAACCGTCCTAGCCCGACGGCCTCCACGATTGCGATATCGGCATCCGGCGGAAACGCTCGTCGCGGGTTTTAAAGGTTGCGACGAGTGGCGCGAATTCTGGCTACTAACACGCCGCCGATCACAATGAACGCCGCCGCCGCTATCAGCCACCCGCCGGATCCGTGCTGGACGGTGTGCAGGGCAGTGCCCTCTGGTGCGTGGCCGGAATTGGCGAACGCGCCGCTAGAGGAAGCCAAAAGCGTGATAAGAGCGAGAGCCGATGCTTTCACGATGTTCTCCATTAGGCCGATACCGCAGGGACAGACACTATTGCTTAACTCCATGACTTTCTCAATACGATGGCCGGCAGCCTGGCGCCACCCCCTTCGGTAGGTTTTCACGCCGCCTTGCCGATGCGGCCGCGCAGATCCGATAGGGTGTAATATTTTTCTTCATAAGAAAGATTAATCATGATTTTTAGTTAATTGTTTTCGAGTATTATTTTTCGATCGGAAAATCATAACCAAACAATTTTGCAATGATTGTCACCTGGTGGTCAAACATTGGCCGGCCATAATGAATACGACAACCTTTGGCCGTCGCTGCCCGCAGGATCGGGGTATCGACAGGGTTCATGATAACCTCGGCCATCAGTTGTGCGGGGGCCAGTAGCGCCGGATCGAGCGGCAGCGAATCGGCTTCATTCAAGCCCAGCGACGTGGCGTTAATCACCGTCTCAAAGCCCCGCGGGTCGACCGCACAGACCTCAACCGGGACATTCGGATAGGCGGCACGGACAGCGTCGGCGAGTTCCACGGCCTTGGCCTCGGTCCGGTTGGCAATCCCCAGCCGTTTCACCCCGGAATCGGCAAGCGAAAAGGCGATCGCTCGCGCCGCGCCACCAGCGCCGACCATCAACGCCTCGGTTCCCTTCACCGCGTATCCCGCCGCCAGCATACCGTTGACGAAGCCGCTGCCATCGCAATTGTCGCCGATCAGTCGGCGCTGCGCGTCGAAGGCGACAAAGTTGACCGCGCCGACCAACTGCCCCTGCCGGCCGATCTCATCGCAATGTTTCATGATCGCCAGCTTATGCGGCAGGGTGACCGCCATGCCGCCGAAATTTGCCATCGCCCGAAGACCGGCAATGGCGGTGTCCAGACCCTCGGGCGGGACGTGCAGTGGCACCATCACTGCATCCACGCCATGCTTCTCAAAAAGCGGGTTAAAAACCGAGGGCGCACGAACATGCGAGATCGGATCTGAGATACAGCCGAAAACGCGTGTCTTGCCGGATATGGTGAGAGTGGACTGCATGGCGGATCCTCGGCGGGGTCGATTCGTAGGGGCTTTTCCCTACACCCTCACCGGTTCTGGCGCAACGCGGGGTTAGCGCAAAACCCAAGGTAGCGCCGGTGATCTCGACGTTGCACCAGGACCCCGAACCTGCTCATGCAAAGATCCCCTTGGCTACCAGTCGTGCCATTCGCCGCGATCATTGTCAGCGGCTGCGAAGGTAAGACCGTCCAGCAATCCGTTAGCCCTACCATTGCGAATCTAAAGGTCAACAACACCGCACTCGATGAACAACCCAACCTAGTGGGCTTGAACAAACACGCCGTAAACACCGCGTCGACAACGTTCAGATCCGCCATCACCGGCTCTAGCAGGGCAAGAGTGTCGGCGATATCGGATGCCTCAGTCATTATACGATTCATTCACCGGCAGGATCAGTCACGGTCAAGTCCACCGGAGCCGTTCAGCCGCTCAGCGGTGACGTATTCCGGAGCGTCAAGCAACAGCCAAACCACCAGCTCGGCCATCTCCGCCGGGTCGGTCCGGCGGCCAAGCGGCACCCTGGCGGTGCGCTCGTCAAGATAAGCTTGCAGGTCATTGCGGCCCTCGATTTCGGCCATCATCTGTTCGGTCTTCGCCTGCATCACCGTATCCATCATCCCCGGCGCCATGGAATTCACCGTTACCCCAAGCGGCGCAAGAGCGATCGCGGCGGTTCTAGTAATCGAATCTACGGCCGCCTTGCTGGCGGCGTAATGGGCATAATTAGGCAGCGCCATGCGCGCCGCCGGCGAGGTTATGTTGACGATCCGGCCGCCCTGCCCGCAGCTCCCGGCGTCGACTGTATTGCGCGCCATCGCCCGCCCGGCGGCGGCACAAAGCAAAGCCACGGCGCGGATATTCACATAGTAGGTCCGGTCCCAGACCTCTGCCGTCATTTCCAGGAACGGTTCGACCGTCGCGAAGCCGGCATTGTTGACCAACCCATCAAGACGGCCGAACTGCGCCAACGCCTCCCGCACTGCCTTGTCCGGCCCGTCCGGCGTGGCCAGATCCGCGACGATGACCACCGCCGTCTCGTTGGTAATTTCGGCGCATTGCATCGCCGTGTGAGTGGCCCCTGCCTCGTCAATATCACAGACCGCGACCTGCACCTCGCGCGCCGCCAGCGCCAAGGAGATTGCCCGCCCGAGCCCCGCCGCCGCGCCGGTAACCAGTACTCGCTTGGACACCGCCTGCGATTTTTTTTCGGTGGCCTCAGCCATCGCCGAACACCGTCAGTGCGGTACGATTGTTCTCGATGAACTCCCAGTCGTAGATGACCCCCAATCCGGGACCCTCAGGCACCCCGACACAGCCATCCTCGCCGATACATTCCAGCATGTCGCTATAACCGCAGGCATAGACCGGCGGCACCGCGTTTGGACAGTCCGGGCCGACCAGGGCGACCTCGTAGAAGTTTGAGTTACGCATCGCCGCCATCACGTGACGATGCGCCGGCCCGCAGGCATGCACCTCAACATCGATGCCGAACGCCTCTCCCAGATGCGCGATCTTCATCCCCCCGGTGATCCCCATGTCATATTCCGGGTCCATGCGCAGAAAGTCAGTGCCGCCAGCGATCAGGAAGTCCGCCTTCGGCTCAAGCCCGCGGATATGTTCGGTTTGCAGCAACGGCGTCTTGATCATCTCGCGCAGCTTTTTGTGGGCAAAGGCCGAGACCCCGGAATCCCTGTACGGGTCCTCATACCAGAAATACCCGGCATCATCGCAGGCCCGCCCAACATATAGCGCGTCGGCAAAGGTGCGTAGCTCGCAAGCCGGGTCGAGCATCAGGGTCATCTTGTCGCCGACCTGCTTGGCCACATGCAACACGTTCGCCGCCTCCTCGCGGGCGTTGCCGTCGTTCCAGCCATGCAGCTTGAAGGCCCGATAGCCGAGACCATAGCACTGCTCGGCGAAGGCGGCGAAAGCCTCCTTGCTGTCCAGGCCGCCATTGCGGTCGCCGTGATAGGTGCTGGCATAGGCCGGTAGCCGCTGACGATAGCCGCCAAGCAAGGTGCCGATCGAGCAGCCCAACTGCTTGCCGGCCCAATCCCAAAGCGCAATATCCAGCGGACCGTGGCCCATATGATCAAACTGTCGGAGTTCGCGCTTGAGATCGTCATAGATCCCCTCCCGATGCTCGGCGTGCCGGCCAATCAATTTCGGCGCCAGCATCTTTGATTGAGCGCAGGCCGAAGGCGAGCCCACCCAATGGGTCACATACTCACCCCGGCAACCATCTTCGGTCTCTATCAGCACCGCATACTTGTTGAACCGGGAGGTCACCCCCTTGGCAAAGCCCATAGCCCCCACCGTATCGGCGCCGGTCATATTACCGAGATTTTTGGCATCAAAGCCAAATTCATGGATCTCAATACGCGTGATCTTGGTCATCAGCTATATCCCTCTGGCGCCACGAAACCGCCGAGGTTTTGTTCGATCAACCGGGCGAAGTGGATGGTAGTCAGATCGCTTAGATGCGGGCCGATGATCTGTAGGCCGCACGGCAGGCCCGAGCGGGTGAAACCGACCGGCGCGCAGGTGCCCGGTAGGAACACAACACTGGGATAACCGGCCCAGAACATCTGGTCCAGAGTCGATTGGTGGCCGTTATTGACGGGGATCGTGCGGTCGGCGCGGTCTCCAACCTGATTATGTGGAAACGCCGCTGAGGCCGCCATCGGGGTGAGTACGAGATCATAATCTTCGAAAAAGCCAGCCCATTCCCGACACAGTAATTCACGCTCCTCGTTCCAAGAGAGCCATTCCTTGTGGCTCATCGTGACGGCCCGGTCGACGATGGTCTTGTAGCTAAGATCATCCGCGTCGCTGGCTTCGGCGCGGGCCCGGTGCGCGGCGATTACATCATTCTCCAGCCGTGCGCCGGTCGCGGCGCGCAGCAGCATCAGATAGACAAGATGCGCCCGCTTGCTGTTGGCTACCGGGCGGGCCTTGTCGTCGACCTGCACGCCGAGCGCGGCCAAACGCTCCACCGTCGCCTGTAATTGATCGGCATATTCCCCATCGATAGCGCAATTCTGGTCCTCAAGAACTAACGCAACCTTAAAATCCTTAAGCGCGGTCTTCGCCGGCTTGCCCAGGTTTAAGTCCCACCCCGCCGCATCTCGTCCCCCGGACCCGGCCATAGCCAGGGTCGCGACCTCCAAATCATCGGCGCCCCGGGCCAACGGTCCAATCACACCCAGATCCGGCGCTGTATTGTTTCCCGGCAGAGACTGACCGGTCGGTGGCAGGATGCCATAGGTCGGCTTATGCCCGAAGACACCGCAATAATGAGCCGGATTACGGATCGAGGCGCCGATATCGCTACCGGTGTCGATCCCAGTCAACCCGGCCGCCAGCGCCGCCGCCGACCCACCGGAGGAGCCGCCCGGCGAGCGTGTAACGTCCCAAGGGTTGTTGGTGGTGCCATAAATCGTATTAAAGCTCTGCCAGTCCCCCAACAGTAGCGGCACGTTGGTCTTGCCAAACAAAGTGACACCGGCGGCTTTCATGCGAGTGACCGACAGCGCGTCCTCGGCGGCGATGTTATCCTTATGATCCGGCACGCCCCACGTGGTCGGTGTCCCGGCGACATTGAAGCTTTCCTTGATAGTCATTGGCACACCGTGCAGCGGTCCCCAGACCTCGCCACGGGCCACGGCGGAATCGGCCTCGCGAGCCCGCGTCCGGGCTTTATCTTCCTCAAGTACGATGATCGCGTTGAGGGTCGGGTTATGCCGTGTCGTGCGCTCCAGAAAGATCTCCAAGATCTCCAGGCAGCCAATTTTTCCACCGCGGATCTGTTTGGCCAGAGCGGTAGCGGTTTGATAGTGCAATGGGGTCATCGATCAACTCCTAGGAAGCAGACTGATGAAGCCTGCGCCATGCTCCATGGAGGATCAACCACCTATTCAGGCTTTTTGGCCACCGCATCGATCCGGCCATAGCGGATCTCAGGAACCAGCCAGAATAATGCGATACAGAACAGCGCCGAGATTATGGAGATGGAGAAGGTCAGGTTGTACCCGCCGGTTAAGTCATAGATCAGACCGCCGCCCCAGGCGCTGATCCCAGCGCCAACGCCCTGGCCCATGATCGTCATGCCATAGATTGCCCCAAGCCCGCGTCCGTGGAAAAGCTTGGCCATCAGCGTGGTGATGATCGGTCCGCGTGCGCCCATACTCAGGCCGTAGGGTATCACCCAGGTGAAAACTAATAATTTCTCCGGCACAAATTGTAAGGAAGCCAAGCCGCAGACGCCGATGATGGTCAGCACATAACTAATGGTGGCGACCAACGGGCGACCATAACGGTCGGCGGCGACCCCTGTCAGGAACATTCCGGCAAAAGACAGCATGCCGGCAATCCCGAAAGCACCCGCCGCTTCCAGCGAGTCAAAGCCCGTTTCGATCAAATAGGTGACGGATTGAATACTGACCCCAAAGATCGCCATCGAGGTCATGAAATAGATAACGAACATCGCCCAGAACACCCGGGTCCCGAGCGCCTCGCGCAGGCTGTATCCGCCCTCGGCCCGGCCCGCCTTGGTGCGGCGCGGGTTGCCCGGCGCCCCCTGCTCTATCCGCTTCCAGGGGATGATCGCCACCAGGGGCAGTAAACAGAGGATGGCGATCCCGAAATACTGATAGGCGCCCCGCCAACCGTGGCTGTGGATTAGCAGCTGGGCGATCGGCGCTAAGGCCAGCAGGCCGAAGCCGTAGCCGGCATAGGCAAACGAGATCGCCGTAGCCAGATTCTTGTCGAACCAGCGACTGATCAGACTTTGCGCCGGCACCTGCCAGATCAAGGCCGCACCGAACCCATTCAACAGCCCCATGCAAAGATAGAATTGCCAGAGCGCATTTAGAGAGCCGGTCAGGCAATACCCCACCCCAAGGCAGGCGATCCCGACCATATAAACGAAACGAGCCCCGTATCGGTCGAACAGATGACCGCTCAACGGAGAGAACACGCCCATCGCCATGATAAAAGCAGCGAATACCGACGCAACGCCGGCCCGCTCCCAGCCCATTTCACTGCTCAATGGCAGCAGGAAAACAGCATAGGTTTCCCCCATGCCGCGCCCAACCGCCGCCATCAACAGGCAAAACGTCACGATAAACGTGCCGATCATTACGGTGCGGGGCAACAGGGTGAGGGCAATGGGCATGCGGGTGCAATAATCTAACGAAAAGGATAGCCAGCCGACAGTGGCGATCCTAGGGCTGCTCCAGCGTCGCCGATAGCTCTAATCGCGTCGGAGAGTCCGTTATCGCCCAACCGATCGTGTTTATCGCTCCAGCGATCAATGTCCCACGCTCTTGGCCGCCGCTTCGCCCGCGATCCGGCCCAGGCTGACCGCCGTCAGCAAGCCGTTGCCGGAGAGATAGCCATACACCGAGGAACCGGACAGCCCGACCGCCGCGCCGCCGCCGGCAAACAGATTGGGAAGCGTGCTCCGGTCCCCTCGCAACACCCGAGCCGAGACGTCGATCGACAGGCCCCCCTGGGTGTGGAACAGCGCGCCGGTGACTTTTACCCCAAAATAGGGTGGGCCCTGGATCGCCGGAGCAGTGGTGAAATCGCGACCAAACGGGCAGTTTGACCGAGTGGCTGCGTGATCCGCCGCCGCTTTTAAGCTTTTGGCAACGGTCGTCGCCGGTATACCGATCATTTCGGCTAGAGCCTCAAGCGTATCGACCCGGCGCACCGCACCTGCCGCATCAGCGCCGCGGTAATCAGCAAATTCCAGGCCAAGCTGGTGCATCCTCTCGTCATAGACGTTCCAGGCGATCCCTCCGGGCTGTGCCAACACTTTCACCGATTGCTCGGAATAGCCCTCATGCTCGTTGGAGAAGCGGCGACCTTCGATGTTCAACTGGATGCCGCCCTGCATCATAATCGCCCAGGTAATCAGCGCCCCATGCGGCGTCGCGACCGAGCCGTGGCCCTGATAGCCGCCCATATGCAGCGCCTCGGCGCCCAGTGCCTCGCCCCACACGACCGCATCGCCCTGGTTTCCGGTATGGCCGAAATAAAGTGCATCGGTCATTTCCGGGATATGGCGGGCGACCATCGTCGGGTTGCCGCCAAAGCCACTGCAGGCCAGCACCAGAGCCTCGCAGCCTAGCGCGTCGGTGGTGCCGTCCGGCCGGGCGATCTCAACCCCGGTTACCCTGCCATCAGGTCCGCAATACAGCGCGGTCACATGGGCCGAGGTAACCACACCAATCCCGGCGGCGACGGTTGCCTCCAAAAGGCTGGCGGCCAGCGCCGCGCCGGTTTTGTCCGGATGGGCGTGCATGCGCAGCACCGCGTGTCCGGGATAAAGAAATCCCTCAAGCAGCACGAAGGCCTGCCCATGACTGTCGGCGAGCCATTCCAGCGCCGGCCCCGATGCCGCCGCGACGGCTTGCGCCAGTTCAGGGTCGGCCTCGCCCTTGGCCTTGGCCTGGATATCAGCAGTGAACTGGCGAACCGGGTCGGCGACCCCGATTGCCCGCTGCCATCGGGTCGAGCAGGCAGGGATCAAGCCGGAGGAAAGCGCCGTCGAACCGCTGGGAATGACATCACGCTCTAGCACCATCACCTCGGCGCCGGCGTCATGGGCGGCCAACGCCGCGATCAGCCCACAAGCGCCGCCGCCGATCACCAGCACCGGAACCGTTACCTCGAAGGTGCGGTTCACCCGGATGCGGCTCATTGGGGGATGGCTGCTGGGGTAATGGCGTTGAGGAATTCAGCACAGCTCAGCACTGTAGTCACCGGGCGTAGCGCCTCGACGGCAGTCTCATGCACCTCGATACCGAAGGCCGCGCAGCCATCGTTCAACAAAAACGTCGAAAAGTCGCGGACATGGGCATCACGCAGGGTCGAGGCGACGCCGCCATTAGTAACGATGCCGGTGAAGACCAGGGTGTCGATCCCTGCTTTCCTAAGAACCCACTCGAGTCGACTCATATAAAATGCTGAAAAAGCTACTTTTTCAACTATAATATCAACGGGCTTTAATGCGTCGACAAGACCGTGCCCCCAGCCACCGGGGGCGAAATCCCCCTTCTTCAGGAACGGCCGCACCGACTTCAGGTGCGTCGAAATGAACGGCTCGCCATTCCGTCCTGGCACCAGAGTAAAATGCGTCGAGACTACCCAGCCGCCAGCTGCCCGCATCGCTCGGGCCACTGGCGCCACCCGACTGGGCACCGCAGCGATTTCCGGCGATGCCGGCCCGCCGCGACCATAGGCCCCGTCAGGATGCAAAAAGTCATTCTGCAGATCACCCAGGACCAACGCGGTGCGGGACAGGTCCAGGGTGCTCAAACCCTTACTCATGATGTAATCGCAATCAAAACGTTACCGAAGCGGTCAACCTCGCCGGACATGCCCGGTTCGATATAGATTGTCGCGTCGGGCTGCTCCAAAATAGCCGGGCCGACAATGATCGCGCCAACCGGTAGGGCCAGTCGATCATGGATGCTGGCTTCCTGCCACTCAGCGCCGGTATGGACCCGCCTGGTGCCACGCGCCGCCGCTTCTAGGCTGGCGTCCTGCGCCGGGGCCAGCAGCGACAGATCAAACCGGGGCCGCCGGCCAATCACCGCCGAGCGAAGGTTCATCACCCGCATCGGTATCCCCTCCAGCAACCGACCATAAGCCGCGCGGTAACCTTGCTCGAAGGCTGCGCGAATGATCTGTCGATCGATGCCAGTGATTCCCCCAGTGGATGTCTGAGTGACACTAACCGGTAGCCGCACCGACACCGTATGGGTCTGGCCGAGGTAGAGCATATCGAGCTCGAACTCCTCGGCCCGGCTCTCGAAGGCGACACCTGCCCCATCGAGCACCCGGTGCCCCTCAGCCGCCTGCCCGACCATCTCGCCGTCAAGGGTCGGTAGATCCAGCTCATCAAACATCCGATTGATTGTTTGCACATGGTCATGACGCATGTCAGCAATCACACAGCCAAGTGCGCTGGTGACGCCGGGAAACCGGGGTACGACAGCGCGGGATAGACCAACATCGCGGATCAGGGCGCCGGCATGTAACGCCCCCCCGCCGCCGAACGGCATGGCGACAAAGCTCTTGGGATCATGGCCGCGCTCGATCGAGACCAGACGAATGGCGCTGGCCATCTTGGCATTGGCCACCCGCAGGATTGCGTCGGCGGCCTCGATCACCTCCAGGCCAAGTGGCTCGGCGATATTCTGACGAATGGCCCTGATTGCCGCCGCCACATCCAGCCGGTCGAGACGCCCGCCGATCGGTCGATCGGCATTGATCCGGCCAAGTATCACATTGGCGTCGGTAACGGTCGGGCGATTGTTTCCCTGGCCATAGCAAACCGGCCCCGGATCGGATCCGGCCGATTCCGGCCCCACCTGCAGCAACCCACCAGCGTCGACCCGGGCGATCGAGCCGCCACCGGCGCCGATGGTAATCGTCTCGATCATCGGCGAGCGCACCACCATACCGAACCCAATCGAGGTTTGCGCCGCCAGGGACGCCCGGCCGTCAGCCACCAGGGACACATCAAAGCTGGTGCCGCCCATGTCACAGGTCACCAGATTGGGAAACCCAGCCGCCTCGCCGATATAGGCCGCCGCTATAACCCCGGCCGCCGGCCCCGACAAGGCGGTGCGCACCGGCCTAGCCCTGGCGGTATCTACCGACATGACGCCGCCGTTTGATTGCACGATCAATACCTCACCCGCGAAGCCGTCATCTCTCAGCGTTTTTTCTAATGCCCCCAGATAACGCCCTAGGATCGGCTGCAAGGTGGCGTTCAGGGTGGCTGTCGATGCGCGCTCGAATTCGCGAATTTCCGGCAAGATATCGCTGGACACGGTCACATGCTCGTTCGGCCAAATTGACTGCACCGCCTGTTTGGCGGCCCGCTCGTTCTCGGCATTGGCATAAGAGTTGATGAAGACGATCGACAGGGCCTCGCAGCCCATCCCCAGCAATTGCGCCGCCGCGGCGGACACCGCCTCTGGGTCGACCGCCTGGCGCACCGTTCCATCAGCCAAAACCCGCTCCTCCACCTCCAGGCGACGATCGCGCGGGACGATCGGCTCAAAAGTTCCCCATAACCCCCAGGTGCGCGGCCGGTCGCGTCGGCGCATCTCCAGCACGTCACGAAAGCCTACCGTAGTAATCACCCCGGTCCGCGCGCCCTTGCGTTCCAACAAGGCATTGGTAGCGACGGTGGTGCCATGAACTACGGTCATTACCTGAGCAAGATCGACAACCCGTTTACGAATACCCTCCAAGAAACCGCGGGATTGATCGTCGGGAGTCGTCGGAACCTTGGCGATCTCCACCTTACCGGCAGCTTCGTCGAGCACGAAAACATCTGTGAAGGTACCGCCGACATCCACGCCGATGACATAACGCTGGGCGGCCCGGTCGTCGGTGGTCATGAGGCCGCGCTCCGCAGCGTTCGGGTGGCGGTCTCATCCAACTTTCCGCCAACATCCAGGGCGACGCCATAGTCACGTCGCGCCGCCTCGACGCTTACATAACCAAGTCGGACATCCTCGGCCACGGCGCCGGGGTCACGCTCAATCGGCCGGCCGTATCCGCCGCCGCCCGGGGTTTCCAGACGCACCGCCTGCCCCCGCGCCAGATTGATGCCGACCATCTTCGAGGCCAGGGGTGGAGCGTGCTCACCGTCATCCTGTTCGTAGCGGAACCGGTTCAGCGCCCCTTCGCCGCCGCCAAGCACGCCGGGAGGCGCGAAACGACCGCGCTCGCCGAACAAAAACGCGTTGGCCTGCTGCTCCAGAAGCTCGATCTCATAAACCGCCCCAAGCCCGCCGCGATGCCGCCCCGCGCCGCCGCTATCCATACGCAACGCCCATTGCCGAAACATCACCGGATAAGCCGCCTCAAGGATCTCCAGCGGCGGTATGGTGGCGGTCGAGATCGGTGCGTTGCCGTGGTTCAACCCATCTCCTTCGGGATGGCCGCCATGACCGCCGCCAAAGAACGAGAACATCACCCAGCGCTGACCATTATGGCGATATCCAGCCAGGGAAAGCGCGTTGATGGTCCCATAGGCCGCAGCGTTGGTCCGCTCCGGCGTTGCCTCAGCCAACGCCAGAAACACCAGATCGATCAGCCTGAGGATAGTCTCGGTATAACCGCCAACCGGCTTCGGTGCGGTCACCGACAGGATGGAGGTCTTGGGAATAACAAACTCGATCGGCTCCAGCACCCCTGAATTGGCCGGCACCTCGCGAAACACATGCTTCATCGCCACATAGCAGGCCGCCACCGTGGTCGAGCGCGAGATGTTCACCGGTCCAAGACACGCCGGTGCCGAGCCGGTAAAATCTAAAACCATCGCCTCACCGGAGATCCGAATCGCCAGCATCAGTTTCAACGGCTTATCGACGATGCCGTCATTATCCAGCCAGTCCTCTGCCCGATATACTCCGTCCGGCAACGCGGCGATATGCGCCCGCATCAAGGTCGCCGCGCGCTGTTTCAGCTCTTCCATGGCGCTGCGAACCGTTGTATCGCCATACTCGTCCAGTAATTCAACCAGCCGCATCACCCCGAGATCCAGCGCATTGATCTGACCGTTCAGATCGCCGTAAAGGCTGACCGGAAGCCGGGTATTGGCAAGCATGATATCGACGATGTCCTGACGCATCCGGTCGCGCTCAAACAGCTTGACCGGCGGCATCATGAAGCCTTCCTGAAAGCTTTCGGTGGCGACTGGGTTGTAGTTGCCGGGCACGTTACCGCCAACGTCGTGGTAATGGCCGACCGACGCCAGATAACAGAACACGGCGCCGTCGCGATAGACCGGCCGGACCAGCCGAAAATCCGAGAGATGGGTGCCACCGTCGTAGGGATCGTTGAAGATGTAGACGTCGCCGTCGGCCATGTCCCCATCGTGCGCGGCTTTCGCGATCACCGCTTTGACGGCAAAGGACATAGCTCCGACGAAGATCGGCAGGCCAGACTTACCCTGAACCAGGGTGTCACCGGTCTGCGGGTCATATAGCCCGTGACTAGCGTCATGGGCCTCGGCGATAATGGGATTGAAGGCGCTACGGAACAGGGTCGCATCCATCTCGTCGGCGATCTGCTCCAGTCGACCGTTCAGCACTGCAAGCGTGACAGGATCAATCATCCGATGTCTTGCTTCGGGGACCCGCGATTTCCTCGGCCATAAGCGCCGGGTCGTAGCGCTCACCCTTGGCCAGCATTTCCGGTGTGCCGATCAGGGCGTTGAAGCCGGTGAAATCAAACATCCGGTTGCGCCAGGCGGCGGTCGACCCGGTCTCGCGTAGATTGGCCAAGTATTCCTGCATCACAAAGGATATCGCCCGCACCGTGCCGCCGGGAAAGATCACCAGCGAATAGCCGAGTGACTGCAGATCATCGGCGCCGGAAACCGGCGTACGACCGCCCTCGACCATATTGGCCAGTAGCGGCGCGCGGCCACTGAACCGCTGGTTCATGGCGATCATCTGATCGCGGTCCTCCGGTGCCTCGATAAATAATACATCGGCGCCGGCCTCATAATATTGCTCGGCCCGGTCCAGTGCCGCCTCAAATCCCTCAACCGCGATTGCATCGGTGCGGGCGATAATCACCGTGTCGGTGTCGCGCCGGGTATCGACTGCCGCCTTCAACTTGCCGACCATCTCATCGGCGCTGACCAGGGATTTGCCGGCCAGATGGCCGCAGCGTTTCGGCAGATCCTGATCTTCCAGTTGGATCGCCGTGGCGCCGGCGCGTTCAAATTCGCGCACCGTGCGAATGACGTTCAACGCATTGCCATAACCGGTATCGCCGTCGACGATCAGATCAATATCGATGCGTTCGCGAATCATCGTGATTGTATCGGCCACCTCGCGCATGCCAATCAGGCCAATATCCGGGCGGCCAAAGCGGGTATAGGCAAGCGAGGCTCCCGACAAATAGGCGGTTTTAAAGCCCGCCTGCTGCACCATAAGCGCTGACAGGGCGTCGTATACTCCCGGCGCGACGACAATGTTATCGCCGCCCAGCCGCACGCCCAACCGGTCCGGTTTCGCTCGCATTTCAGCCATTATATTCCTCGTTGCATTCAGCCCCGTCGATCCGGACGCGATTGTCGTCGGATGGATCGTATTTGGCAACCGCCGCCCTGGGGAGCGTTGGTGGTGGCACGGCTATTGCCGCTAAAACACCTGCGCCTCGGCAACAATGTGTTATCATTTGGGCTATGAAAACCGTTCACCCGGACATCGAATGGCAAGCCACGATGCTCGCCGCCAAGGTCTTAAAGCGGGCCATGACCCTGCAGGCCGCGGCAAACGAACTCGATGATTGGCAATGCGAGACCGGGGTAGACGAAAAGCACCGCGCAGTCGACTCGCGGACCCTGATCGTCACCCACGCCTTAAACAGCCTAATCAAGCGGGGATATTGATCCCATGCCCACCCATAACCCTTGCCCGTTGACACCCGTTGACACACTCCCGGCCCGCGCCTAGAACCACTTCTGATCGCCATGCGATACCGACGAGAACCGGTTGCCGCATGCCGCTCCAGCGGAGGGGTGGCCGAGAGGCTGAAGGCGGCGGTTTGCTAAACCGTTATACTGGGAAACCGGTATCGAGGGTTCGAATCCCTTCCCCTCCGCCAGCTAACCTCCATAAATAATTGAAATTTATTAACTTATTTCGATACTGTATTGCCTCCCCCAACAATTTCCCCAACACCGATTCTTACGCAGCCGTCCACCAAGCGCATCTCTCAGCACAACATCATCATTTCACAGTGTTCCGGGTGTTCCAGGTTTGGCCGGATCAGCCTGCATAGCGCCGATGCAAAGGTGAAGGCTATCCAGATCTCTGAACTGGACAGGGTCTTTGGCGCCCGCAACCAGGGTTATTTGGAGGTCGATCAGGCGCCAGTTTGAAGAAAGATCACTGGTTGCAGCGTTAGAGTTGGTCTTGGTCTGGTAACATTCGTGAAATTATCCAAGATTGCCGTCGCGGAGAATTTACCCAGCCGAGGATCCCGGAAGCGGCGCGACCAGGCGATCGACTGGCCCGTAATCGTCGGTGAAGGAAAATGCCACCGAGTTGCCGAGGGCAACGGTGACCTCTTCGCAATCCCCGCATAACCACTCCTCCTCATCGGGGAAGTCATTTTCTTTTCGCCATACAACGAGCCATCGCGAAGCGGTCATCCACTCTTTGCGACCGGCGATTATTTCCTTGGTGTATTGCCCCGTGCGGTAATTGCCGTTTGCTTCACCTCGTGGCCCACCGGCTAGCTGTGTAGCAGTGTAATGTTGGAACCGATGAGTGGTCTTCCCTCGCGTATTGGTAAGCTACGATCCGTCAGTATACTGTGGAGTCAACGGTTTCCGCTTTTCCGGATTGGAACAATAAAAAAGGTTCACCCATGCTCAACAGTACCGACCGATTGCTGACGACCCATGTAGGCAGCCTACCTCGCAACGAGACTCTAACCGACCTTTTAATCCGCCAAGAAACCGGAGAGTTGATCGACGGCAATGCTCTCGCCTACCAGATCGAGGCAGCAACCACCCAAGTGGTCCATAACCAGGTCAAAGCAGGTGTTGATATCGGTAACGACGGCGAACAGTCTCGGGTCGGGTTTCAGACCTACGTGCCGCGCTGTATGTGCGGCTTTGGGGGCGAATCAAAACGCCCCCCCGCGCGTGACCATATTGAATTTCTTAGCTACTCGCGACAGGCAGCAAACCGCTTTCCACATTCTGCCCGTGTCGCCAATGCTCCCGCCGCGATCTCGGCGGTGCAATACATCGACGATATACCAATCCTTGAAGATGCTGCACGGTTAAGAGAACTCGGCGGGGGGTTTTCTGAAACGTTCATGACCGCGCCGTCGCCCGGCATTATCGCGACGACGATGCTCAACCAACACTATGAGAGCCATGAGGCTTATTTGATGGCACTAGCCTCGGCGCTCAGCAGAGAATACCGCGCCATTCACGAAGCAGGTCATGTTCTGCAGATCGACAGCCCCGATCTCGCGATGGAGCGGCATCGTTTTTTCGACGATCTAGATGATAACGCGTTCCTTAAACAGATGGAACTGCACATCGCTGCAATCAACACGGCTATCGCCGGCATACCGCGCGAGCGGGTGCGACTGCATGTCTGCTGGGGCAACAATGACGGTCCGCATATCTACGACATAGCGATGGAGACCATTTTACCGGAACTATATCGCGTGAATGTAGGTGCTCTGTCGATTGAGTTTGCCAACCCGCGCCATCAGCATGAATACGACGCATTGCGTGTTCATCCGCTGCCCACACACATGCTTTTAATTCCCGGCGTATTAGATACGACCACGAACTTCGTCGAGCATCCCCTTGTTGTTGCGCGTCGTTTGCAAGAGGCTGTGGCGGTAGTTGGTGACAGGGAACGCGTCATCGCCGGCACCGATTGCGGTTTCGGCACTTTTGCAGGCCGCGAATACGTAGCCGCGGAAATAGTATGGCTAAAACTAGCGGCAGCGGCCGAAGGCGCACGTATCGCCTCGGGCATTTTATGGAGATAACACAGTGCCTCATCGAACACTATCCATTGCCTTGCTCAGGCGTTCACGTATTTCGAACGGAACATACAGAACAATGACAAGGTAGCCAGACAACCGAAAGCGGGGCCAAACCGGTGAAATTCAAAGCACAGCAAATTCAAGCCATGGCGATAGCGTCCTATGATATCACTTTCTCTAGAGAACGGGCTGAAGAGCTCGCTAATGAACTCGAACGTCACTCTCTCCATATCTCACAAGCCTCACCAGCGCTCGAACTCGACGACCCGCTCTGGGCACATGTTCGACGCATGCACCGGGACTGCCAGAAAAGCGCGACCCCACGAGTGACTGAAGATGAGTGAGGCCTTACTCAAACTCGACATGGTGGGTATCGCAGCGGCGATTCGCGCGGGTGAAGTGTCGAGCCTTGAGGTCACGCGCGCGTGCATCGATCGCATTGAACGACTGCAACCCCATCTAAATGCTTTTATTGCATTGGATTCGCAAGCCGCTCTAGTGGCAGCGGAGCGTGCGGATCAGGCACTCGCGAGCGGGCACCCCGCAGGGCCATTGCACGGGGTGCCGCTTGCCCACAAAGACTTACTCTATCGTTGCGGGCGTATTTCAACTGGTGGCTCGAAGATTTTGCGCGAGCAAGTAGCGACACAAACCGCAACCGCGCTAACGAGGCTCGATAGAGCTGGCGCGCTAAATCTGGGCCGGCTTAACATGGCGGAGTTTGCTGCTGGAGGCACGGGGCACAACGAACACTATGGCGACTGCATTAACCCTTGGGGGGTGGCGCGTGCGCCAGGTGGTTCGTCTAGTGGTTCGGGCGTCGCAGTTGCGTCGCGAATGCTATTTGGCTCGCTCGGTTCGGACACCGGAGGCTCGGTTCGTCTGCCCGCCGCGTTGTGCGGCGTTGTTGGACTTAAGCCGAGTGAAGGACGTGTCTCAAAGCACGGTGTGATAGCGCGCTCATGGTCAACCGATACACTCGGCCCACTAACTCGTAGCGTGCGTGATAGTGCCCGTTTGCTAGCGATTATCGCCGGCCGCGACGCCAACGATCCGACCAGCAGTGCTTTAGCGGTCCCAGACTATGAAGCGTGCATCGAGCAGCCCATCGATAAACGACGCATTGGTATTGCACGAAACAGCTACTTCGAAGGCGTGGAAGTCGATGTCGATAGCGTGTTACAAAGTGTCGCACAAACATTCAAGGTAACCGGTGCCGAAGTCGTGCCGGTTGACCTTCCCGACCCATCAGTAGCCTTCGAACTCGCCGAGATCATCGTCAAATCTGAGGCCGCTGCTTTGCACGAACGCTGGCTGCGCGAACGACCTGGCGATTACTCGATCGCAATCCGCTCGGTCATTGAAGCCGGTCTTTTCATTCCTGCCGCGCACTATTTGCAAGCGGTGAGATTGCGCGGCAAGCTGCTTGATGAATTTTGCCGCGAAGTATTTTCAAAGGTCGACGTAGTGTTGTTGCCGGCAACTCCGATGGCTGCGCCTTTGCTGCGTGACTGCGACCCAAACTCGACCTGTGGAGCCGCGCAAACGATGGCGCAATTCCCACGCTTTACGCGTCCATTCAGTTACCTGGGCTTGCCGGTATTGTGCGTGCCAGGCGGCTTCTCCAAGCAAGGAATGCCGATCTCTTTTCAGTTAGTCGGCGCACCGTTCGACGAGCCGCTGCTACTCAATATTGGTCATCGTTACCAACAAGAAACAAACTGGCATCGCTGCGCGCCACCCTTGCAATCTTTTCTCTAAAACAAAGCACAAGACGGCAAGCCGAGGAGCCGTGTGACAGTACAACGTATATTGAAGAAGTATGGCTACCCACCTGATTTGCAGGCCCACTCACGCTCCGGTTAACTCATCAGGGCTGGTATAACCGCCTGGCTCCCTCATACCAGGTGGACCACTCAATCTAAGCAGGTCACAACCGACCGGGTGTACCCATCGCGACGCCGCGTTGGCCTTGTTCGGAGTGGATAAAGCGATGCCAGACCTCACCGTCGCGATGTTCTGCCAGGACCCAAACGGGCCAGTGTTTGACCGGTGATGAATAAGGTTCGTGGTATACCCCCGGAACTGGACGACTATATCGGGGATAAGCCCCATCTGGCACGAGGTAATCTCCCCAGTTCAACTTCCCTGTGAGGAAAGATTGGTGCCGAGCTCCTGGTTGCATGGTCCCGCCGACGCGTTTTGACGGCTTTTGATTAACAATCTCAAGCATCGTCGGGGGCGTTCCAAACTCACCCGGGCAAGGATTCAAGTCGTTCTCGGAACCCGGACGGTATCTTCTCTTTACCCTCTCGTTGACGGCCTAGCCACTTACCGTCTTATTCTCCAAACTAAAAAACGCCAAGGTAGGTCGAGCTGGGGATGAGGGCTCGATAAGGGTGACCCGTCACAACGTAACTTCATGGCCCCAAAATCTTAACAATGCGTCTTTCATATTCCGCGCGCTATAGCGCGCGGCAGTATCGTGGCCATGTCGGATCATATTTGCGCCAACTTCGGTGCCAAACGCTTCCAGCGCCGCCGCTACCGCTTCAGCGGCACCGCGGCAATCTTCTGGATCACACCAAAATCCATTTTCATGCGTCGCGTATTCCACGCCACCACCGCCGAGAAAACCAGTTAGAATACAGCCCGACGACATCGCTTCCAGCGGTGGCAACCCAAGAGCGTCTAGACGGTTGAACGATACAAAAACCATGCTCTGTCCCATGATCTCCGCCGCCTTCACTTCAGCCATTTTGTCAATTTTCATCCAAGGGACATCGGCGAAATGAGGAAACAGGCGTTTGAATTCTCCCTCCACGAAACTCGCCTCCAAGGCCATCTTTCGCGGCATGTAGGCAATCTGGCGGGATTTCTCCAGAGGCCGGTAGATCTTTGGATTGATCGCATACGGCACTATTGGTGTATTCTCGTAGCCAAGTTGCTCCTTTAGACTTTTCGTCATGAACTCGCTGCCACAAAACACCCGATCGATGCCGAGTTCTTCATAGTTTCGCGCATTACCCAGCCCACGATAGATATAATAGTTATTCTGGCAAAAAACGATCGTGCGCAGCGGCGTAGCCCCGAAATGCTTGATGTAATCGCCCCAGCCCTCGGGCAGAACAACTATATCGTTCTTGTGAAACGTCATGTTCTCGTCAAGAGTCAATTCAGGAACGTCCGCGCTGTTCAGGAAATAACGGTTTCTGTCGGCGCCTCGAATATGGGAATCGGGCCCACAAAGAACAATAGAGGCATTAAACCCGTTATCTAAAAGAACTCTTACATGAATATAGGCGGTTTTTACACCTCCCGACACGTTTTGAAAATTCGCAGATAAGTAAAAGATTCTTTTATTATTCAATATTTCTTCCAATTTTTAGATAATTACGTATCTATTTTTACTTTTTTGGATACGAAAGATATATCTTGGAGTTGATATTCCCCAAAAAGCATTTATATTGTGGAAAATCCATAAAACAAACCGAGCGTCAATGGAATAAATTCAGCAACACTCGATCAGACGAGCTTGTTTACCCCCCTCACTCAGACGGCTCTTGCGAACGGCCACAACAACAAACCGCAATCCGCGGTTATCTGGGACAGTTCCTTTTAATTTCTTTTTTTTCAATTGATATCAAACGAATCTCGTTCAAGCGACATCGCTTCCCGTCGGATATCATCTGACACGCCGCTTGGCTCCATGCGAGATTAACGCTGTCATTCTGGGACCTCAAAGATATGCTAGCTTAAAGAGGGATCGCCATCTCGAATGAGGCTGTTCGGGGTTGGTTTCTTACGTTCGGCGGCTAGGTTTCTCGCGACCTACGTCACGCGAGGTCTCGTGCAAATGACCGCTAGATTCTTGATGAAATGCTGATGATCACGACGGCGATCTGGGACCACTAGGCGCGGGTGCGATCCTTCGATCTGCCAGCCCAAGAGATGCATTGACTGGTGGTCTAGCTTGTCCCCTCGCGGGCAAAAGCGCCGTTTGTCTTGTAATCGCGCTTGCCGGTTATTTGATCGCCGCTTATCGTCCTGGGGATCTGTCCATTCTTAAGGATACTGGCAATGAGCTCTCCCGATCGTCTGCGCGACATGTTGGCGGAACCCGGTCTCGTCGTGATGCCGGCGGTCTGGGACGGGCTCAGCGCCAAGCTGGCCGCCGGCGCTGGATTTCAAACGGCGTTCCTGTCAGGATCCTGTGTGGCGGCGAGCCGTCTGGGCGGCCCCGATCTCGACCTGGTCTCCTTCGGCGAGATGTTCGACTCGTTCAATATGGTGCACGGCGCCGCTCCTCAGACACTCGTGCTGGCCGACGGTGATCATGGCCACGGTAACGCCATGAACGTGCAGCGCACGGTCCGGGCATATGGTCGCGCCGGGGCGGCGGCCGTGCTGATCGAGGACAAGATCACGCCGCGCGGCCTGACGGCGGCGGGCAAGCCCTGTCTGCCGCGCGAAGAGGCTCGGATGAAGATCCGCGCTGCCGTGGAAGCCGCGAAGGAGTCCGGTATCCTAATCCTGGCGCGCACCGATTGCCGGCCCACCCAGGGCATCGACGAGGCGATCGCCCGGATTGAGATGTATGTCGAGGAAGGCGCTGATATCCTGTTCCTCGATTCGCCCGCCGATGACGACGAGATCCGACGCGCGGTCGCCACCGCAGCCGGGCGACCGTCATTCGCCGTGCTATCGCCGGGCGCACCCCGGGCGACCCCGTCGCAGACCGAGGCGGCGGCCCTGGGATTCAAAATCGGCACCTACCCAACCGGCATGCTGTCGCCCGCAATCGCTGGCATCAAGGCCGGGCTGGCGGCCCTAGCAGCCGGAGGGGCCGAAGCGACCAGCGCCCTCCCCCCCGCCGAGTTTCGCGCAACCCTGGGTTACAACGATTACGACGCGTCGGCCAAACCGTTCATCATCGGTAACCAAGGTTAACCATGCAAGCGAAGGGATCCGCCAAGCCCGAGGTTAGCTCCATGGTCGTTGACGCCAGGCGGCCCGACCCGATCAACCGGGTCGATTAGCCGAGTACACCGTCCTGCTTCAAGGTCGCGATCGCCGCGTCGTTCAATCCCAGCCAGTCACTGATCACCTGCTCTGTATGTTCGCCCAGCATTGGCGACGGTGCGATGCGCGTCGCCTTGCCGTCCACCCGTACCGGCCAGCCCGGCATCTTGAAAGGCCGGTGTACCGGGTGAACCATGGTTTGCATGACTCCCCGCGCCTCGAACGTAACATCGTTATTCAGTTCATCGGTATCCAACACCGCCCCGGCGGGAATTCCCGCCTCGCCGACGCTCTTCATCGCCTCGTATTTAGTACGGCCCTGGGTCCAGGCGGCGATCACCTCGTCGACCTCGCTCTGCCGTCCCACGCGATCGCCAGGGGTAAGATAGCGCGTATCGCCGATCAGATCGTTTCGCCCGATCACTTTCAGCAGCCTGTCCCAATGATCAGGGTTGGCCCGGCTGGTCATGATGTACACGTAATCGTTGGTCCCACCAGGGGCACAGGGGTACAAGCCCATCGGCGCATTGGTCACCCCCGGCACCTTGCTACCGCCACGCTGGGCCGCCTTACCGGTTCGGCCCTGGGTTGCGAAATTGACCCGCATGTAGTGCAGCATTGCGTCCTGCATCGCGACTTGCAGCCGGTGGCCAGTTCCGGTCTCGCGCCGCTTGTACAGCGCCCCGAGGATGGTGATCGCCATCAACATGCCGGTGCCGGTGTCACCAATGGTGATGCCCGGCCGGGTCGGCGGACCGTCACTATCACCGGTCACGCTGAAGGTTCCGCCACAGGCCTGGGCGATCATGTCAAATGCCAGGTTCTTCTCGAACGGGCTGCCCTCGCCGAACCCCTTGACCTGGGCATAGATGATGCCCGGATTGATCGCCTTGACCGCATCGTAGGACAGGCCCAGCCGCTCAATCGCGCCTGGGGCGAAGTTTTCCATCATCACATCCGCCTCGCGGATCATGTCCTTGGCCAGTTCCAGACCTTCGGGCGACTTTAGATTGAGGGTGACTGACTTCTTGTTAGCGTTGAACATGTGGAAATAATACGGGTCAGTATCCGGGGCGTTGGGTTGCAGGCGACGCCCCGGATCGCCGCGTGTCGGATTCTCTACCTTCACCACTTCCGCTCCAAGCCAGGCAAGAGATTCCGTGCAAGACGGACCGGCCTCAAACTGCGTGAAATCGATTACCTTGACGCCTTGCAGGAAGGTGAAGTCGGTCAGGTTGTCAGACATTGGCGCTTCTCCCAGGCACTAGACTGGCGGGACGGTTGTTTTGCGGTCAAGGTTGGCACAGCCCCTGGGTCGGTGCCAACCGCTAGCGATACACAAATGTCAACTTTCGCTTTCCAGGGCCTGGCAAGCGAAAGAGCCGCAAAAATTACCGAGCCGATGCTAGGGTCGTTTCGTTTGCTAGCGAAAATTTGATCTGGGCAACCTGTTCAGCTGCACAGAGGCTGGGCGAAAGCGTGGGAGATGGTGATGGCAAAACCGCTTGATGGGTATGTCAAACGTTTGACCGGGATGGCGGCAAGTGAAAGCTCGCTTGATGTTTACGACGATTGGGCATCCGGCTATGAGACCACGATGCTTGACGAGTATGGTTATGTCGCGCCCGGGATCGCGGCCGATGTGTTCGAAACTCTTGAGGCGAACCGCGATGCGCGGGTCCTGGACCTTGGTTGCGGCACCGGACTGGTCGGGGTGGAGTTAGCGTCCAGGGGTTACCACCACGTGGACGGGCTGGACATTTCAACGAATATGTTGGCCGAAGCGCGGGTAAAATCCATTTACGAGGACCTTCTTGAAGGCGACATGACCGGGCCGCTGGATCTTGGCGGTCGGATCTACACCGCCGCCATCGGTGTGGGTTGTTTCGGTAATGGCCATGTTGGCCCGCCGCATCTGGAAGAGATGATCCGAGCCGTGGAGCCGGGCGGAGCGCTGGTTTTCTACATGAATCGTATTCCCTTCGAAGAAGACGATTATGCTAAGCATTTCAAGGATCTGGAAACGCGGGGACTTTGGCGAGTCGAGACACTCGCGCAATCCAATTACATGCTGGCGGTGGACCGCCCGGGCTGGGTTGTTGGTGGGCGCAGGAGCAGAGGAGATGGCGATGTCTGACACGTCGAATGCTCGTGACGTATACGCCCAATCCTTGGTTTGGGACGCCCATGCTGGTTTCGAGCTGACCTCCGAGCGTGATCTGGAGACCTTGGCTGTCTGGAAGGGCGCCGGCGTCGACTATCTCTCTGTCAATGTTGGCTATGACGTTCGGGACTGGCGGGCCACGGTCAAGAACATCGCGCTGGCGCGGTGCTGGATCGATGATCAACTGGATATCGAGCTCGTGGGGACTGTCGCCGAATTGGATCAAGCCCGTGCGGCCGGCCAAATGGCCGTTACTTTCGACATCGAGGGGATGTGCGCGTTGGATGGGTCGGTCGACATGGTCCGGCTGTACCACGACCTCGGGGTGCGTCAGATGGTGTTCGCCTATAATCTCAACAACGCCGCCGGCGGTGGTTGCCACGACGTCGATACCGGGTTGACCGATTTCGGTCGCGCGGTGATCGCCGAGATGAACAAGGTCGGCATGTTCGTGGATTGCTCGCACACCGGGTACCGCACAACCATGGAAGCAATGGAATGCTCCGAAGCGCCTGTGATCTTCTCGCATTCCAACCCTCGGGCCCTGAAGGATCACGAGCGGAACATTAGAGATGACCAGGCGCTTGCCTGCGCTGCGACCGGCGGGGTGGTAGGCGTCAACGGGATTGGCCTTTTCCTGGGTGACGATGACATCAGCACCGCAGCAATGGTGAGGCATATCCTCTATTACATCGACCTAATCGGGCCTGCGCATATAGGCATCGGGATCGACTATTTTCACGATACCAGCGGCGATCCCGGCACGGATGAAGACGGAGACGACTTCAACGCGACCCTCGGGCAAAATATCGATTTCTGGCCGCCGGCACAATATCCTGGCGGTGCCGTGCGTTGCGCCGCGCCATCGCAACTGATCGAGATTGCTGGTGAGCTCTTGGCCCAGGGCGTGCCAACCGAGGGTGTTGAAGGCATCCTCGGCGGCAATTTTCGGCGCGTGGCGGAGCAAGTTTGGGGATAGCGATTGGTGGTCGGATTAGGAGGGCATGAGGTTTAGCCGCCCCGTTTGAAGAATCCTCGGTGCATGGCTTCCGCGGCGCCACTATCGATAAGATCGCCGTGCGGGAATCGATGTCCAAGCCGAACCTGCTTTACTATTTGACCCGCAAAGACAACGCCTGTGCCCCGTTGCTAAAGCATACACTTACCGACTGGCTTGAATCGCTGAAACAACTCCACGCCAAGGGCGATCTCGCCGAGGAAATCTGGAGCTATATTAAACGCAAGCTTAAACTATTGAGATCTCACCATCTTCTTCCCGGCTATTCGCCAATGAAATTCTGCAAGGCGCGTCACGGGTCGAACCAATCCTGGAAGACCAGCTGAAGGCTCTCGTAGACAATATCATCCAAGACTGGATCGACGCTGCGCTCCTGCGTACCGCGAACCCGATGCTTCTTATCATCATGATCTGGACGACAACTTAGTATTACGCCAGTTTCGAAGTGCAAATCGACGCGCTATCAAACGCGTCACGAGAGGATCGGTTCAAGATCGCCGCGCAGACGCTTAGGACGGTCTTCATGGAGGGATTACTTCCGCGCGGCTGAGCCAGCGGCGGTCCCGAGCTGCAACACCGCCATCGCCGACGCGATCACAAGAACGCCGGCACAAATCGACAAGGACGGCCACGGGTCGCCAAGAGCGGTTTCCTGCAGCAGTACGAAGGCTGGAATTAGGAAAGTGTAGGCCATGACCTTGGCGGCCGGTAGCCGGATGCTACCGAATTGCAGAAGATAAAACGAAATCGCCGTCGAAAAGATAGTCAGGTGAGCCGCGCCAAGATAGACGAGTATCGGAATTTCTCGCCAATCCGTCGCCACGATCCTAGGCCAGCCGTAAGCGGTTAACAGTACCGTGCCAGCGACGAGGGACCAAAACGTCTGCTCGACTAGCCCCTGACCACTTGGAAAACGCCGGACCGACGGGGCATATGAGGCAAAGGCGATGCAGCCCACGAAGAATATAGCCTCGCCCTTGCCGATCGTGAAACCAAGTAGAAGCGCGACGCTCCCATCGAACAATACCCAAACGGCGGCGAGTCCAGCGAGGAGCAACGCGCAGATCTGGTGAAGCGAGAGACGTTGGCGCAAAAGAACCAACGATATTATCGCCGTCATCGGTGGTACTAGGGTGAAGATCGCCGAGGTGCTCAGCGCATCGGTCCATCTAAGGGCCTCGAACATCGCCGAAAAATAGAAAGAGAGCAGAAAGGCAAGCCAGGAATAGCGCAAGATATTCACCGGTTTGGGGAATTTGAAGTTGCCTTCTCCAGAGCAAATCAGACCCGCAAATATGACCGCCGAGAGGCCGAACCGAAGCCAGGTTAGAACCACCGGATCGATCTCAGGCGCGATCGCCTCTCCAACGGTAAAGGAGGTACTGATCAGGAACACGAAACAGATCATCGCCAGATGCGCGCGACGCTCTTCCCGAACGCTGTCACCAGGGTCCGCGTCACCATCGAGATCCACTATTCTGCCGCCTCTCCGTCAAGATTTATGTTATTATTATAGATTATGCGATTGCCATATTTAGGATTAATCGCCGCCCGCAACGCAGACTTCGCATCAATAATCGATATTCCGACGATTGAAATTAACGACATAGCCTAGGTCCAAGTTCGAACCTACGTTATCGCGGATAATCGGCTCGCTGAATTCGATGACCGGGAAAAAAAGTTACTATCTATCAAACTTAAGGCTAGATCAAATGCGTTAACAACTAAGCGTCCCGCTCCGTTATTAGGTCCAGCAGAATCGAGTTAAACAACTGAGGTGCCTCGAATTGAACCCAATGACCGGCGCCGGGTATGATCCTAAAATTAACACCTGGATGGACCGACTCCACATGATCGCGAACCCCGCCCAAGTCAGGATCCAGGGTCACGTCCCGGTCACCGTAAATGCAATTTAGCTGGCATGGCAGATCACGAAGACTGTCAGCTAATACCATGGTCCGCGCGATGCTGCGCGAGCGCAGGCGAGCCTTCGCCATGTTCGTCATATGCAACGTCATGGCGAGTTCGTCCACGGCCGACGGGTCATGCACCATCAGGTTTTGGAGATTCCTTTTGTAAAGTGGTGCCGCCTCGGCGGGTGACAGATCACGCGGAACGTCGAGCAGATCGTTCGCGGGGCCGGTCCCGGTCAAACCCAGAACCGGAGACCCGACAAGGGTCAGGCTTCTGATGCGCCACGCCTGGGCATGAGCAACTAGACCGGACAATATCCCGCCGAAAGAAAACGACACGAGGTGGAATGGCTGGTCATTCGGTAAGGCCAAATCCAAGCCATTCGACAAAATCCACGCCAAAATCTTGGCATTGTAAGGACGGGGCGGATCAGAAGACTCGCCGCACCCCGGTAGGTCGGCGGCGATCACCCGGAAATGCTGCTCCAAGCTGGGGATATTGCGCACCCAATGGTTCCATGCGCCTGAGCCGCCATGCAGTAGGACAAGCACCGGAAGCGCCGGTCGATCCGCATTCCACACTCGCCACATCATCTGGCCATGGCCGCAAGGCGTTTGGATTTCACTACAGCGAGCCAGCAGGGACTCTAGGATCGCTTCCGGGGAAGTTTTGTCCATAGGGGCCAACACCTGATTAACGAGACGCTTTAACGCGGCGGTCTATTAACACACTCGTCCAATACAGGACCATGTGCGAGAGAGGCCAAACCGCACCCAGCGCGCCGGCGTTATGGCCGGAGGGAAGAGATATATTAGACACGTTATCCTGGAAGCAGCCTCGGTTGAATTCCCGATGGCACATTGACTGTTACCGTGGGTATTTGCATTTAGCGCCAAGCCCAGACCGGTTCACCCAGATGGGCGACCCGTGTCTCGCGACCATGTAGGCCAACCTCACGGAACTGGTAAACCATGGCCGCCGTCGGGGCGTGCAGTGCGTTGCTCTCACCCATCAGTAACCGAATTACCGGACGCTCACTTTCCGGGATATCAATAAACTCCGGCGAGTCCGGACGGTTCAGTTCCCGAAAGGTGACACGGTGGATCCGCGCGACCTCTTGCGGGTTGGCTTCCATCTCGGCGTCGGCGCCGGCCCACACCACGATCGGCGTAATCAAATAGCCCGATTGGGTCCTGTAGTCGTCCAGAACACCCAGAACCGCATCTTCCTCTAAGCAAAGGTTCACTTCCTCACGAAGCTCCCTAAGCGCTCCCTCGATGGGCGTTTCGCCCGCGTCGATACGACCCCCTGGCAAGGCGAACTGGCCCGCGTGATTGTTCAGGCTCGAAGCCCGCCGGGTCAATACGTAAGCTCCCTCTCCCTTGTTATCAGGGATCAAGGCAATGGCCACGGCCGCGCGTTTCAAACCGTCAGAAGGCGCCTGGATCCTCGCGAAGGCGTTAAGATTTTCGGCGACGCGGGCTCGCAAACAGACATCGTAAACGTATTGCTGGTCATCCATGGAAAGAGCTCATTCGTCTAACATTTTTATGACTTCGTTTAGTTGATATTCTGTTTATTTTTAGGACTAACCATATTGATTTTTCAGCACTGTGTATCATTTCAGTAAGCGCAAACGACACACATCATAAGCAATCAAATCAAGCATCACATGGGTTATTTTTTGCTCATTGTAGCGCATAAACAAAGGATGGTACCGCTCTTGGCCACTGGAATTCGGCGCTGATCTTTTTAAGGGCGAGGACAAGAAAAAACATGCTGCGAGTACCGATGATCATGAACCGGAGGGCCGCGGCGAGCGCGGCGTTGCATCTGAGCGCCAGCCCTTGAAAAGTTAGTTTACCAGGGAACTTCGAGGACTGGAGGGTCGCCTTGTTAGACCGCGGAGCTATCACTGACCGGTTGTGTTGATGACGCCAGGATTTGGGCTTTTTGCCCGCTTACAATACGCGTACTCTCCGGGACCGGATATCATGGGAGGCCTGGAGATGACCGACATCGCCGCGAGTGAGCGTAATGCCCGGGGTGATTGGCGCCCAGAGAACCCCCTCACGTTGGCCCCGATCAACCATTGGCCTCCGCGACCGGTGGCCCTCACCAAATGGATGTTCGGCTTTCCCGGCTTTCTCTGGCCTCAGAATGCCTGGTGGCTGGGGATCACGGTTCTCACCTGGGTGTATTTGACGCCCGATCTTGCCGCCATGAAGACGTTCGAGCTTTGGTGGATCGCGCTAATACACGCACGGAACATGGCGTTCATTTTTGTCCTGTTCGGCGGCCTGCATCTTTATTTCTACGTCTACAAGCGCCAGGGCGACACGCTCCGATTCACGACCGAAGCCTTCGCCACCAACAGCCGCCGCTTTCTATTTAAGAGCCAGGTGCGCGACAACATGTTCCGCACCCTCCTCATCGCCACTCCCACGATCACCGCTTATGAGGTGATCACCTATTGGGCCTTCGCCAATGGGTATCTTGGGTTCTTCGACCTATCCGCCCAACCGGTGCTATTCTGGGGTTGGTTCGCCGCGCTGGTGCTGCTAGCGCCGCTGATCCATTCCATTCATTTCTATTTCGGGCATCGGCTGCTGCACTTAAAATTCCTCTACAAAACAGTGCACGGGCTACATCACCGCAATGTCGAGGTTGGCCCCTGGTCGGGCCTAGCTATGCATCCGGTGGAGCACATCATCTATTTCTCCACCGTGGTCGTGCAGTGGTTGCTGGCCCTGCATCCAGTGAACGCGCTGTTCCAGATCCAGCTCGCCGCCTTCCTGCCGGCGCTGTCGCACAGTGGCTACGAGAAGCTAAAGGTCAGCGACAAACTCGACATCGACGGCGGTGGCTATTTTCATTACCTGCATCACAAGTATTTCGAGTGCAATTACGGCGGCAGCCTGACCCCGCTGGACCGCCTGTTCGGCACCTTCCACGACGGCACACCCGAGGCGCAGGCCGCGATGATGGAACGACTGCGGGCGCGGCGGGAGGGGGCTTAACGTCCAAACCCCGCCGTCTCGCACGCCTGTCCTCGCGAAGGCCGGGATGACGCGCTGGTGTCCGGCTTCAATTCGAAAAAATAGCCGATGGTGTTAATAGTGTTCGTTGCCTGGACTCTCTCGATGTCTACCACACGAAATTGGCTTGCGCGGCCTCTCTAAATTCGTCACCCCGCAGGAACCGTGTTGGTGCACGGATAAGGTTTAGTGCGCTTGTTTCCACTAGCTCTGTTACCCAGCGTATGACGCGGGACCGGATCTCTCTATCTTGCCCTGCAGATTTCGGTGTTGGACATTGGTGCCTATCTCGTGGTTTTGCAGGACATTGCCTCCGGCGGCATGATGGCCCTATCTATCATCATGTCCCGCGCGCTGGCGCCGGTTTAACAATCCCTTGGCTCATGTCGGAGTTTCGTCGCGGCGCGCGGCGCCTATCGCCGTCTCGTAGCGCTACTGACGGTGGCCGGCATTTCCTATTGCTTGTGGTTAAGCGCCCGCCAGACCCGCTCGGGCGTCGCCGGCATGTCGAGATGGCCCGAAACGGTTTGGGCTGCCCCGCGTTGAGCCCCGGGCTGGGCACCGTGTTGAGCAATCGCGTCGCGGATGGCGTTCATCATCGCCGCGGGGGCGCCGGATGTGGCGCCCTCGCCCGCGCCTTTTACGCCAACCGGGTTGTCGGCTTCGATGATTTCGTTCAATTCGACTGCGATAAACGGTAAATCATCGGCTCGAGGTAAGGTATAATCCATCAAGCTGCCTGACAGGGTCTGGCCACTTTGTCGGTCATAGACCACGTGCTCAAGCCAGGCCTGGCCAATGCCCTGCGCCGCACCGCCGTGGATCTGCCCATGGACGATCAACGGATTAATCGCCCGTCCGACATCGGCCACCACCCCATAGGCCTCAAGGCGGATAACGCCGGTTTCCGGGTCGATGCTAACCTCAGCCACATGGCAGCCGTTGGAATGGGCCTCAAGCGCAACCTTGAAATCGGCCTCGCCGGCGAACAGCTCACCCTGATCGGCGGCATAGCCGGCCAGATAACCAATCGTAATGGCGCGGTCGGTGCCAGAAATAGTGAAGCTTCCAGCACTATATTCAATATCGGCCAGCGCGGCTTCGAGTTTCACCGCCGCCAGTTCGCAGCCCCGTGCCACCAGCGCCTTTGCCCCAAACACCACCGCGCTGCCACCGATGCGGGCCGAGCGTGACCCATGCGAGCCGGCACCGCGCTTAACCGTGTCGGTATCACCGAAGACGACCTGAATGTCGTCGAAGCCGATGCCAAGTTGGTCCGATAGAATTTGGCCGTACATGGTATCATGCCCCATGCCGAAATCCTGAGTGCCAACATAGAGAATGACGCCGCCATCCTGCCTGGCGACGATTTCGGCGAACTCGCTCGGGGCACCGCCGTCATTCTCGACGTAGTTGCCGATACCAAAGCCGCGCAGCCGCCCAGTTGCGGCGCTGGCCGCCCGGCGAGCCGGGAAACCGGTATAGTCGGCGACAATTAGGGCCCGGTCCATATTCGCCTGGAACGTGCCCGAGGTATACAGATTACCACCCGGCGAGGTCCATGGCATCTCGGTCGGCGACACCATGTTCTGCCGCCGCAGCGCGACCGGATCACGGCCCAGTTCGCGGGCCGCCTGATCGATCAGGCTTTCGATCAGGTAATTAGTCTCGACCCTGCCAATCCCGCGATAGGCAGCTTGAGGGGTTGTG
>Ga0114996_10000854_pt1 | contig 41979 bp, 23 predicted proteins | sample ArcticOcean_MG_C_4_FD_87039 | JGI IMG/M metagenome (GOLD analysis project Ga0114996, IMG submission 87039) | Marine microbial communities from western Arctic Ocean - ArcticOcean_MG_CB4_134 | ecosystem: Environmental > Aquatic > Marine > Oceanic | place: Arctic Ocean: Canada Basin | collected... | reverse complement strand
ACTTTTATATTTTCAACAGGGTTTTCACCTATTATAATCAGATCAGCAAGCAATCCGGCACGAATAACACCAAATTTGATATCTTCGCCTTTAGGCTCAAAAATAGATGGTCGCAGCTAGTAGTATGATTCATATATTTACTAAACGGAGCTTGCTTAGTATACAATAATAGTAATATATGCTCATCATATTATAGTATAAAATAATTTGTGTCTGGTTGGTTTATAGAAAAAAAGTTTCCCTGAGGAGGCATGTTATATCCTGCGACATTTTATATAGGATTGAAGCAGAAATCAAAGGAAAGATTCTGTTTCTTCATTTCCTGTGATTCTATCATTGCGCATTGGCACAACAACCTCTCTTTTAAGTTTTCTACCACTAGTTATCTAGCGCATCAGTAATATATTTTTCCACTTCCTGCTCAAGAATTTCGAGTGGTACCGAACCGTTCTTGTGCAGCGTATCGTGAAATTCGCGAATATCAAACTTATCGCCCAGCCTTTCTGTAGCGCGCGCGCGTAGCTCAAAGATCTTCATTTCACCAGTTTTAAAAGCTAGCGCCTGCCCCGGCCATGCGACGTAACGGTCTACCTCTGTCATCACTTCCCTAAGAGACATGGCGCTGTTGCTGGCAAGGTATTCTCGGGCTTGGCTCCGGGTCCATCCTTTAGCGTGCAAACCAGTATCCACTACCAGGCGACATGCGCGCCACATTTCATAGGTAAGTTGGCCAAACCGATCATATGGCGTTTTGTACAAACCCATTTCAACGCCCAATTTTTCAGAATACAAGGCCCAGCCTTCGTCAAAAGCATGGGAACGCATGTCACGGCGGAAAGCTGGAACTTCTGGCAATTCCTTAACAAGGGCAACCTGCAAATGATGGCCCGGAACCGCTTCATGTAATGAAAGTGCCGTTAACACATATAGGGGGCGTTTGTCCAATGCATAAGTATTAACCCAATATTCCCCGCCTTTCGGTCCATCTAAGGGTGCCGGAGAATATCGTCCACCCGTGTAATTTGGTGCCAGCTCCGCAGGTACTGGCTGCACGCTATAAGGTTGGCGCGGTAGTTTGCCGAAATAGGCCGGCAGCTTCCCATCGGCCTGCTTCGCTATGTAGGAGGCTTCTGCAAGTAGTTCCTTGGGTGTCTTGGCGTAGAATTGGGGATCAGAGCGCAGGAAAGCGATAAACTCAGCAAAGGAGCCTTCGAAACCTACTTCCTTGATGATTGTGTCCATTTTGTCGCGGATTCTCGCAACTTCCATGAGGCCGATTTTATGTAACTCATCTGCGGTGACATTAATAGTTGTGAAAAACTTCACTAGTGCATCATAATATGCTTCACCATTTGGCAGCGCTGTGGCACCGATTGTTTTGCGTGCAGCAGTTTTATATGTACCTGCGAAAAATATTTCAAACGCAGCGTATGCTGGAATAACCCGTTCCTCAATAGCAGTCCGCCCAATCAACGTCAGCCGTTGGCGATTTAATGAATCAATATTTGCCGAAAATTCAGTGAAAGGTCGGAAAAACGGTGTTTCCTCTGGGCTTTTCCATAGCTGACCTTTGTTAACTATTTCAATTCCCTCAAAAATCTCGTGTGGCATGGTGAAACTTTCTTTCATACCAAGACGCATGTTGGCCATATTTTGTTCAAAGAAAGTGGGAATAGCGTTGAGCCGCTCAATATAATTTTCATAATCCTTCACAGTTTGTGGTGCGGAAGTGCGTGCCCAGTGCGTCATAGAAATATGGAATCCATCATCGCTCAAAAGCGGGACTCGCCATGGTCGAAACTTAGCAAGTGCGATGCGATGGCGCAGGTAAAATTCGAACATGTCATAGTTAAGTTGATCCTCCGTTAACAGCAACTCACGATCAATGGCTTTGAGTCTTTCAAGATAGACTCTATCTTGTTTCAAACGCCTAGCATAATCTTTAGGAGTTACCGAGGCCAGTAGGTAATCATAGTCATGTACACCTTCGCGGGTTGCCCTCATGGGATTTTCCTTAAGGTCGTTTGCCAATTGATCATTAAATAAAGTGTACAGAATTGTAACTGGCATTCCGTCTTGGCCTGTCCGTAAATATAAATCCGCGGGTATATAATTGCTATTTCGAATCGGTATAAAATGACTTCGTTTTGCACGGATCTCGTTGGGCGCTGACTCAGAAATCAGTTTATCTGCAAATGAATCCTTTGCCTTTATCTGCGTAACCACGAGCGAAGGAATGACAACCCAAGACAAAACTAATACAGACAGCCCCGCTATGCTAATACCTGTTATTTTTATAATATTTCTGCGCAATGTTTTCACAATAAAGCCCTTTCTATCAAACTTAGTGGAGTTTACAAAAATTACACGATTATGTTTATTTGATTCATTACTAATCCATCCCCTTCTTGTTCGAGCTCATAAAAGGACTTTTAATGTAGTTTAATCACATTCGACTTTATTACAATCTTTTAAATGCTAATTTTGGATCACAAGGGCTTCAATGATAAAGTCAAGCTTTGGGAAATATTCTTTCAAATATTCATTCCCACTTTCGAATAACGAATCCTGATGGCCACCTCGGATTCCTCCCCCTGCTGATTCACCATATTCAGAATAAATAGAGTCTACAACGTTCATACCCATGATAACTTCACCAATAGGGGCAAAATTCATTTTGTCAAGTTCAGGTTTATCCTTCAAATTGATATAAATTTGCGTTGTACGATCATGCTGCTCGTATCCCATCGCGAAAGCAAGCCTACCACGGCGGTTGCTGGTTATTACAGGATCATCCAAGATTTGCTGGTGGCGCCAAAGTTTTGCAATCGCCGGTTCACCATGGACGCCGAACTGGACAAATCCTTTTTCTCTCACCCTGAAAAAACGAGTATTATTATAAAATCCATAGCGAACGAGATTGTAAAAACGATCTACACCATTTGGAGACCAGTCGCGGAAAAGATCAATAATAATGTCCCCCTTATTGGTCTTAAGCAATACCCGCGATGTATCAGGTGCAGGCATTCGAAATACCTGACTTTCAGGATGCTTGAGAATGATTTGCTGATAGACCAATCGAGCTCGTTCAATACCATCATTATAAACAAATTTGGAAGTTTCATCTGTCCAGTTATCTCTCTTTTCCACTCGTGCCCATATCTCATCGACAGTCTCAAGAAGAAATTTTGCATCTTCCGCAGATGTAAATAGCGTACTGTCCTTAATTACATAAACAGGTGAAGTCTGTGCAAATGCAAAGGCATCTCCCAAATAATGGCTTGGTGGACCCATTGCACGTGCTGAAATCCATCCACTGCCTGGCAATTTGATTAAAGTTTTTAGAGACCATCGTGGTCCAGGTCCAGAAAGTCGCCACGTATGTAAATTTTCACCATTTGCAATAACTTGAATACTATCCAATGGCGAAATCGAAACCACTTCAACCCGTACGGAAAGAGATGTCGAATCTCTATTCGTTAAATGAATCTCTTCGCCTGGCTTATATCCTTCAACGCTTAGAAATAATAGCGGACCGTTTGTGGCAAATGTACGGCCTGCTTTAACAGCAGATATCCAGTTATTATAATTTAAAGGTTCATTTAAATGTGCATATGTTCGTGCTGTCCCACCTGAAGGGTCAGACCACACATCTGAGAAGTTGTCTGTTCCTCCAGTTGCGGATATACGAAACCCAGCATTTAATAATTTAAAATAAATTTTTGCCGAATCTATTTCTCTAGACGCAACTGATACTATATCATAAAAATCACCCTTCTCTAAGGCAACATGCACAGGGATATCAGTAGAGGCAGCATCATATGGAGTGTTGACAAGATGATTATAAGGATGAACAAATCCAGCTATTCCACCTTGTTCATGTACACCATCAATATATCTAATCTTTAATACATCGGAAGCAAATGGGGTATTAGCGGCACCTCCGATAAGTGGCATAATAAATTTTTTCAATCCTAATAGTGCTACATGGCCAAACGAACCTCGAAATTCCTGTGCGTATTGCAATATATGATTTTGTGTTGATAGCACATAGGGGTCTCCAGTTAAATCCTGCCATCGACCCATCAGTTTAGTCCCATCCATATGAATTAGAGCATTTGCAATATGAACATCATCAGCAACCAGTTGATTAAAAAATTTCTTTTGTGTTAAACCAAAACGACCTTCATGTAGGTCATGTGTATGCGTATCTCCAGAATACCAGCCATTCGCAGGCGCATCGATGAGACGCGTAAGTTCCAATTCAACCTGTCCTATACCATCTGAGGGTACATCAATGTTTACTTTCGCCGGAAAATATTCGAATCCTCGCATCGCCTCGATAACAACATTTCCTGAAGGCACCTCGATATCGAAGTACCCTTTTACATGTTGATAATGTGTTCGAGTTGACCATGACATTCGATGAAAACCCATATCCTCTGTGTAAGATCTACCATCACTAGCTAACAACATTAAGCGAGCTGAAATGACATTTCCGCTTTGATCCTTAACTACCCCGCGTACACGACCAGTTTTAAATCGGGGGCGCCTGGCATCAATTTCTATGGGCTTCCAATCATTCCTTGTGCCCCCAGCTGAAGAAAGTGTATAGAGTGTTGTTGGGCCTTGATGATTGGAAACAAATGCAATATTAGATCCATCAGGATTTATGGATATATCAAACTCATCAAACAAATCATTAGTAAGCTTCAATGAGTTCCCACCCTTTACTGGAACCATTGCAAGGTCATTAGATCCTGCGACATCAGATGAATAAAATAATACGTTTCCATCGGGTGACCACTGCGGTTTAGCACGGAAACTGGTTTCCTCATAATGGACTAATCGCGGCTCCCCAAAAGGAAGGGGCATCGTCCATATGCCTCCCGAACCACTTTTACCCTTCAATGAAGAGATATATGCTAAGCAACAACCATCGCTTGATATTGCAGGTTGGAATTCATTTTGATTACCTGTAACTATAGCAGTTGTACGTTTTGATTTCAAGTCAAGATGAAAAATATCTAGGTTACCGTTTCTTCGGCTGACAAAGTAAATACCTTTTCCATCTGGACTCCAAATAGGTTCTATATCTACTTCAGGATCATATGTGAGTCGTTCTACCTCACCTCCTGAAATATCCACGATACCAATCTCGAGGTTTCCATCAATATCCAAAGTCAATGCTACTTGTGATCCATCAGGACTAATAGCAGGTTCAAAATGATAGAATGGGCCTTGGGTAAGAGCTTTTGCCGCTCCACCTTCCACAGGTAACAGCCAGATATCGCCACGCATAGAGAAAGCCAACGATTTGCCATCTGGACTCCAACTTGGAGATAAGGGTCCTGTTGAGACTGCCGGAAGGAGATGAAGTTCTACACGTGTTTGGCATAGAATCAATCCGGAAATCAAAATCAAAAAGATAAGAGTCTTAGCTTTAGTTTTCATTGGGAATCATTAAATGTACTAAGTTAATAATGATGCAATTAGAGAATATATGTGTGATTTATATAGTTATTTTCTTGTATTTTTTAGTCTTACCGGTACATTAACATTACACACGTCAACATAATCAGGTCGAGCGACAAACCATTTCTCCGTCCGATATTTCCTAGCCTTGATTAATTTAGCGAACGACTCAGACTCTGTATCCATTACTTCAAGTTGGATCCGTTGGTTTAAAGGTATATCAGCTGCTACTTTTATTGATTTGATCAGGTTTTCACCAGTCATATCAATTGGTCCTGCTAAACTGGTACTGCGCTTCAACCTTTGTGCTAAATGCATGCCATATAAAACACTACCGAATACCGTAGCATTACTATCTAAATGTCTCTGGTTATTAAGAGTTATATAAAACTCTGTGCCTCCACTGTTAACATCATCACCTCGTGCCATAGCAAAAATACCTGTACAGTGAGTAATCCATACTTGGGTTTTATCATTATTTAAATTAATTGGAAATCCACTTTTAAATCCTGAGTATTTAGCATAACCATCAGGGCCGGATATCTCCATATATTTAAATTGATCATCTATACTTTTGGTAAATTCAGCAACTATAGCTATTTTGCCTTTGATAGGGCTCCGTTTATTTTTTCCAGCTCCACCTTGTGCAACAAAACCATTGACAACTCGATAAAAACTTGCATTATCATAAAACCCTTCTTTTGCAAGCAATTTGACATTGTTAACATGACCGGGAGAAAATTGCGGTGCCAACTCAATAATGATTCGCCCTGTCGCTAATTCAATATAGAGCAAATTCTCCGGATTAGGTGTACGCCAATGGTTATTTGGAGCTGATTCGAGAACTTCATTTGGAGACTGAATTTTCTCAGTCGCCGATAAATCTTCTGGTTGAAATAAATAAAGAAGATACATTGGTATGATTAACAAAAAATAAATTGTCGTTTTATTATTAATCATAATTTATTTATTAGCCATAATCATTTTTAATAGAAAAAATCAAAAAGAATATACTATTATATTAATATAGTATATTATTATATATTGATATATGACAGTATATCATTTAACTTTATTTAAAGGTATATTGTATGGCTTGGATAATTCTTTAGCAAAAAATTAATAATGGTAAAGAAATGAACTCACAACAAAAAAATACACCAACAAATACCCGAAGACAATTTCTTGCGTGGTTTGGGGGCACGGGTATAACGTCACTAGTCTTCCCGACTATTTTATGGGAAAAGATACAGGATGAAAATGATCAGCAAGTTACCGTTGACATGATTATTGAAGCGTCCCGACTTGCAGACCTTGAATTTACCAGGGAAGAACAAAAAGCAATGGTTGAGGGTGTAAATAAAAGTTTAAGAACCATAGATGAAATTCACGACTTTCACATTGATAACAGTATTCCTCCGCCATTATACTTTAATCCTTTGGTCTCCGGAGTAATTCCTGATACCAATGAAAAACCCTTTCGACCGACTGTTCCTTCTGGTATCGGCCGTCCAAACGATCTTGAGGAGGTAGCTTTCTGGCCTCTGACACATCTTGCAAAGTTAATTGAAACTCGCCAGGTTAGTGCTATTGAGCTTACAAAGATGTATCTCAATCGACTGCAACAGTATAATCCGATTCTCAACTGTGTGGTCACATTAACCACCAAACGAGCCCTCAAACAGGCCAAGCTCGTTGATAAAGATTTAGCAAAAGGACATTACCGCGGTATCCTGCATGGCATACCTTGGGGCGCCAAAGATATAATTTCAGCCCGAGGATACAAAACAACTTGGGGTGCAGCACCATTCCAAGAACAAAAATTTGATTATGATGCCACAGTTGTTGAACGCCTAGATCAGGCTGGAGCTGTTCTCATAGCAAAACTTACTACAGGAGAACTTGCCTTTGGTGATAAATGGTTTGGCGGTCGTACAAACAACCCATGGGAACCAAAGCAGGGTTCTAGCGGATCATCTGCTGGATCAGCAGCTGCTACCGCCGCTGGACTAGTTGCATTTGCTATAGGTACGGATACAGGCGGATCGATTCTTCACCCTTCAATTCGTTGTGGAGTTGTAGGTCTGCGACCAACTTTTGGCAGAGTCAGCCGTTTTGGAGTAATGGCAGCGAGTTTCAGCCTAGACAAAATAGGTCCAATGTGTCGTACTGCGGAGGATTGTGCCATTGTTCTATATTCTATTGCTGGACCTGATGGAAAAGACCTTGCAGTCCCTAATGCTATTCCTTTCAACTGGGATGCAGGTATTGATGTAAATAGTTTGAAAGTGGGTTACTTCGAAAAGGCCTTTAGTGAGGGTTCCGATAAGGAGGAAAATTTAAACAATAAGCTTATGTTAAAAACCATTAAGCAATCTGGGATTAAGCCTAAACCTGTTTCCCTACCGAAAAACAAACTTACCTATTTTATAGAATTTGTTGAGCGCGCAGCTGCCTTTGATGAATTTGCGCGCACCCGCCAAGACAAAGGGTTAAATGCTTATTCTGATGAAAAATGGGATCCAAAAACTGCGCTCCGTGTTTCGCATCTTGTTCCTGCTGTAGAATATCTGCAAGCGAATAGAATTCGAATGCTTCTAATGGAAGAGGTAGCAAATGTAATGAATGATTTTGATATCGTTATTGCACCTTATCGATCGATTAATCCACTTACTAGTATGACTGGTCACCCTGTAGCTACACTCCCAACTGGGTTTAGAACGAACGGTACTCCTACTGGTATCACACTAATGGGAGGATTATACAAGGAGTCAGAGTTGCTTCTTATTGGTAAGACCTTCCAAGATGATACAGACTTTCATTCACGTCAACCAGATTTATTTGAATAAAATTAAAGGGTTAGAGTTTAGTTTTTAAAACATACAGTAGTATATGGGAATCCAATTGGTTAGTATAATTTCATTTTATTTATCATTCTCATCATACAATAATAAATACTATTAGATATTTGATTTAATCCATTGGATGGACGTTAAATAATTGATCATCAAAATATTTTATGCGATTTGGAATTGTTTGTACTATAGTATTATAAGTTGATTGAGATATACGGTTGGATCGATAACGAATAGCCAAATATGGTAAGAAACTTTCAGCAATATCCTCCCGATTTGGATGCTCTTCGGCATAAGTGGATATAAAAACACCATCTTCTATTTGTGCACTCAACCAACCTGGTGATGATCCATGGTTTTTATCCAATGATGTATGAGCTGCTTCATGCACCAAGGTTTCTTCCAAAATACCTCCTCTAATATAATTTTCAGCCTGACCAGTATGAATTAGTATGTTATTATTTCCTCCACCAAAAGGCTGGATACCTTTGTGTATCCATATTGTTTCTACATCTAACCTCAGTGCTTTAGGAAGTCTACCAACTTCTATTCCGATTTTTTTTGCTTCTACAAATGCATTATCAGAAGAACCAAACTCTGGATTGACTTGAATCTCACAAGTTGATCCATCATCAAAGGTTGCTTCAAATAGATAGGCCTCTACTGTTATCCAATCATTTACTCGGCGGTCAAACATAGTACGAATATTATGACCAGTATATGATGCACTAAGAAAGATAGTCTCATCCGCTGATGTAATGATATCTGGATCAATGAAAATAGTACCAGAAAAAGGAGGATTTTGAATCTTATTACTATTTTCTTCTTTTTCTTTGCAAGATAATGAACTAAGAATTAATAGCGCAATAAAAATAATAAAATAATTCTTCATTAACTGGAACCTATACAATTTTAAACCAAAATATTATGTTTTATTAATATTATAAAATGATTTCTTTATAATGATTTATTTACCGCCATTTTTGTTGTTTCCAATAATATAAAATGATTTCCACCGATTTATTTCTCTAATGCCAACTACCATCTTTTCACTGGTAATATTAACTATCAAAAATTCTCCGGGGCCTTCATCTTTTTGTGTTGATCCTACACACCAGACAGGAATACCGTTCCAATAATAATGATCAACTTCATGGGTATGGCCATGAAATATTCCTTTAATATTATAATCTTTGATGACATTATAGAATGTATCTTGATCTTGAACTGTCCACCATTTTTTCCCCCATTCATCAAACCCGTAATGAAAAAATAAAACTACTGGCTTGCCAGTAATTCCTACTTGTTGTTCTAGATCATTTTTTAAATAATCAAGACTGAATTGCGGTTCACGAAAAGAGTCTTTAAAATAATGACACCATTCACAATTTGGATCCCAAATATTAGCAGGATAAGAATTAAGGTTTACAAAATGAATATCCCCCAAATTCCATGAATAGTGAAGGCTATCTGGTGAAATAGTACCTAATAGTTTTCTTTGAATATTTCGAATTTTAATTGCATTTCTTACGTATCCATTCTTATTTCCATCATGATTACCAAAACCTTCATAGACTGGATATAGGAGTTTTTTATTTCCATTAAGACCATAATGGTCTATGAATTCTACAAATGATTCTTTTTTACCATTTTCTGTCAAATCACCACATATTACTACACCAAATGGAATATCTACCTTTCCACCAATAGAGTCGGGATAATACATTCCAGGAACCTCATTCATAGCATTAATGATTTCTATATTGAATGAACCCACATATTCATTTTTACCATAATGAGTATCTGAGGCAATAAAAAAAGTCAGATCTTCGGCATTTTGAGAGGCAAGGGATGCAATATAAAAAATCATATAAGACAGCACTGCTTTCATTTAATAATCCATTTCTACCATTAATAGTAATAATATAAAAATAATTTTTAATATATCTATTAAATATTCAAAATAATTTTTTCACTTAATATATTATCACTTCCAAATTTTCATTTGTATCGTTTTATTGAAACAAAAAAAATATTAGGAAAAGTTTTCATACAATGATTATTAGAATAGGACCTTTATTACCAGGCATGGCCACGGCCAGGGCTAGAAAAGATTCTTTCATATGGTAAGGTTTCAAAATCTATAATTTTACCGTCACGAATTACTTGGTGAATCTTTTTGATATTACTGATATTGTTTAACGGATTTGCTTCTAATATGACCAAATCTGCGTACTTGCCAACCTCTATTGTGCCAATCTTATCTAACATCTTACAAGCAATAGCTCCATTACGGGTAATCGCAACTATAGCTTCCATTGGCGTCATTCCTAGCTCAACCAATCCCTCCGTGGCAATCACGCTACCAATTCCAAAAGCTTGGTTCTCATATTTTTTATTACGGCGAAATTCAGGAGCTGCACCAAGATAATTATCTGTTCCAATGGTTATAATACAACCAGCTACGATGAGTTTTTCAGCGTTTTTTCTACGAATTTCCATCATTTCTCCACTCGCTCGAATTTCTGCACGTAACTCGGCAGAAGTCTTATTTAAATTTTCTCTACGTCGATTGTTAACTTCACTATCAGATACTTTTTTTGAATCTTTCTTGCGTTTTTTAAGATGACGTTTCCAGGCCGCTCCAGTAATTGTATTGGAAAGCATAGCGCCGACAATACGCCTTTCAGCAATTTCATTTATTAGTTCATCAGGCATTTCTGTCGAAAGCACCTCTGGGTGCTGAATAAGATCAATACCGGCAAGAACTGAAATCATCAGCCCTTCAGAGCTTGTTGAATGTGTCTCAGCTATAAGATTTCGTTTATGAGTTTCTTCTACTATTACTTCCTGTGCACGAGGTGAGAATCCAATCATTATCGGGCTTGAAAAGTGACTAGTGCCACCGTATTTAATGAAATCTGGGCCCAAATCAAGGTAATTATTTATTGCAATTTTTAACTCATTCGGTCCCATATCCATTAATTCTTCGCCAGATCCTTGCGTAATAAAATCGTTAAATTGTTCTTGAAAAATTGTCAAATCTTTCTCTCGTATTAAAGAAAAAGAAATTGAATATGGTCCTCCCCATCCAACTATATTCCCAGCAACCAATATACGGGGACCTATAGTATCCCCCCGTGCAATAGCATCGCGAATATGCATAAGTGGCAATAGCGATCCATAACTATCACGAACTGTCGTAAAACCATGTTTGAGTTGTAGTTGTGCAGCTTCAAGAGTAATGCTCTCATTCTTGTCTTCGTACCTAACAATTGTTTCACCTCTACCATATAATGAAAGGTGAACATTGCTATCAATAAACCCGGGAGTTACATACTTCCCTGTTGCCTTAATAATTTTTGCTTTACTAGGAATCTTGATAGAAGATTTGCGTCCTATTTCAGATATTTTATTATCCTGAATTATAATTACCCCGTTTCGGATTGGTGGTCCACCATTACCATCAATGACCGTACCTCCTACAATTGCAATAACATTTTGACCATTGGCAAAAGTCATAGCAAGTGTGATTACTGTAAGAAATAATTTTTTCAAACTATTCTCCTTTCTATACTATTATTAAGTATTAATCTGGATTAACTCTATTTCCAAGATCATCATATTTATGATCTCCGAACCCTTCCTCAATCAATCGAACACAGTACAACCCACTATTCAAATCAGAAAAGAAGATCATTCCCTTATAGGGTTGCGCACCCCATAAAAATGGAGCATTAGGTAAAACCCCTTTTTTATGGGAAGATGAAAAAGTTGCAATCTCACGACCTTGGTTATATAAATTACCAAGTAATTCTCCAGAAATATCTACTACTCTTAGGCCACCATGAAACATAGCACCAATTAATGTATCTCCTTGAATCCATAGATTATGAGCCCCTGCCTCAGGTACTTGAAATAGAGCTTCTTCTTTAGGATTATCAGGATCGCTAAAATCCATAAAGTGATATCCGCCCCTTGGATCCGATAGTTTCCCCTGGCTCGCATTCCATCCAAAAGGGAACCATTCATCTCCTGCTATAATGTAGAATTTATCTGAAGATTGACTTTTGAATGGGAAAGCCGTGTGGTTATGTCCATTAGGATCTGGCATATTAGCTAATTTTATTGGATTTGAAGGACTTCCCTGTCCGGCTTTCATCAGTAACGGGTTATATTTTTTCTCATTACGGTTTTTTTCATCAAATTTTATTCCTCCAACATCAACAATATGAAGGCCATCTTTCCAGTTAGAAGAATAAGCAATACCATCTTCAATCCAAACATCATGTATACTATGACCTGGCGTATTAAGTTCGTATACTGCAACTCTGAATGGGTTTCGTGGATCTTCAATATTAATAATATCATATTTTATACCATTATTTACTGCATAAACATGATTATCTGCTATAAATACATTGTGAACACCCCCGGTCATTCCATCATTATACTCGGAATGGATCTCAACATTGTACGGATCTGTAACATCCAAAATTAGAAATCCATTTTTTCGATCAGAGGCACCTTCTCGAGTTATTACTGCAATTTTGCCATCTTCAGAAACTTTAATGTCATTAACTGTACGTGCATCAACAGTTATCGTATCAATAATTACCATGTTTTTAGGATCTGTAACATCCCAAAAATAAGCCGCGCCATTAGCACCAAATGTACCTGTAGCGGCAAAGTCTTTTCCTTTGTGTTTTCCAATACCCTCCCAAACCCATAAATCAGAAGTAAAAACATCATTTACGAAACCATGTCCAACTAATTCAATTTCTTTTTGAATATCTCTCGCAACAACCTTAATTACTTTACTGGTAAAAACACCACCAAAAGAAGCCGAAATAGTATAAAGGCCTACAGTTTCTGCTACAAATCTGCCATCGTCAGTGACCAAGCCTGAAGCATGCAAACCTGCCTGCCCTACTGCGGGTAGACCATATTCTCCAAAATCGGCCTTACCTGAATAGGAATATTGAATTGGAGCATCTTCAATAATTTTTCCAGATTTATTCCAAGCTTTTGCATTTAGATGTAAAACATCTCCAGTACGAATTTCATTTTCATCAGCCGATATGGTTATAGATTTAACTGGATTTTTTATCACTTTAATTTCAACTTCCTCTACTACTGCGCCTAACTTAGCTTTTATTATTGTCTTACCAGGTTTCCTTGCTTCTAAATTCCCAAAAAAATCAAAATCTGCTACTGCAGATTTACTAGAGGTAAGCTTTACATTTTCATTATTTCTAATTAATCCTGCTTTATCAAATATCGTATAACTAAATGAATTAATAGTTTTTGAATAATAAGTCGTTTCATTATTATTAAAAACAATATTGCTTATCTGTGGAGAAGGAACTTCCACATTGATTTGGCTAACAACTTGATCTTCAATATATCCAGTCCGGACATGAAGTTTATGTGTCCCTGGTTTATATGGAGTAATAGAAACTCTAGCAAATCCTGTTGAATCACTAATTCGCGGATGAGTTTTCAGAGCACCTCGAGGTGTTCCATATATACTAAAAACTGTATTAGAAGGTTCACCATTTTCATTTAATAGTTTAATATTTATATCTGCTGATTCACCAACATTTAGAAAAATCGTATCAATATCAAACAAGAAATGAAGGGATTGATCTTTATCAACTTTATTTTCTTGAGGTAAACCATACGCCAAAAGAAGTAAAGGAACTAAAACGAAGATTTTGTATCTCATATTTTTTTCACCAATATTTGTTTTTTTATTTAAATCTTAACCTAAATTTTTATATTAATATTTGCACTTTATTTAAATCATGATGCGCTTGGGAAAAATGTTTTGCCTACTTCACCGATAACCTAATTGTCAAGTTCAAGTTGTTGAGCCATAAAAGTAAATTCCATTGCAACATCAGCAATCCGCCGCGTAAATGATATCCCTCTGCCTGCAGCATGACCCGATTTCGGAGTGTATCTTAAAATAATTGGATAACCTGATGAAGATGATGCCTGTAACATCGCTGTCATTTTTCTACCGGCCAGAGGTGGAACTCTGGTATCCATATCACCCGTCATAAGCATTACTGCAGGATAAGCTACGTTTTGCTTGACATTTTGGTAGGGCGAATACTTACGAATTGCCTCAAATTGTTCAAGTATTTTTGATGAGCCATATTCGGCTAAGGCAGGTATATTACTGTTATTGGTATACCAAGGAAAACGTAATATATCAACGTCTGGGTATCCACACGAAACTGCACGAAATAATTCGGGACGTTGTGTCATTGCAGCACCGACTAGAAGACCTCCATTACTCGTACCTTGTATACCTAAATGTTTTGTATCTGTATATTTGTTTTCTATCAGCCATTCTGCTGCAGAAATGAAATCATCAAATACGTTTTGTTTATTTAAGAGCATACCATCTCGGTGCCAGCTTTCACCAAATTCGCTACCACCCCGAAGTGTAGCTACTGAGTAAACACCTCCTAATTCCACCCACAATGCAGCAGCAGTATTAAATCTTGGTTTTCTTGCTGCATAGAAACCACCATATCCGGTTAGCCAGGTTGGATTATTTCCATCTAGTTTGATATCCTTATGATGCATTATCCACATTGGTGCCTTTGTACCATCTTTAGAATTCCGCCATATTTGTTTGACAATTATATCTTTGGGATCCCAGCTGGAATTGGTTTTATACCATATTTGACGTTTTTTTGTATCCAGATCTATTTTATAAATAGTAACTGGACTCGTAAAAGATGAAATAGTGAGGTATGCATAGCCATCTTTCGCACTGCGTATTGATGCACTGCTATGACTTGGAATAGCGATATCATCTAAATACTCCCCTTTTTTATTATAAACTTTTATTTGATTACTGGCCTTTACAAGATATTTACCAAAAATCTTTTCATCAATAAAGGTGAAATCTTCCAAAACATTTTCAGTTTCGGAGATTACTTCTTGCCAGTTTTTTATGTATGGATTTTTCAAGTCCACGGACATTAGGCGATTTTTATCTGCTCCATAGTTTGTGCGGATAAAAAGTTTATTATTATGAATTCGAGGATAAAAGCGCGCATCTAAATTGTCAGCAATTGTTTGGAATTTTCCACCAGTTTCTAAATCTTGAAAGTATAATTCGGAACGCGCCCACCCGTATCTTGCAGTAATAATAAGATATCGACCACCATCTCCTTGCTGAATGCCTAAATAATAATCCGGACCATAACCTTCTCCGAAAATAAGTTTATCCTCATTTATGTCCGTTCCTAGTTTATGAAGCATAACCCGAGGACCTATTTCACGTGATCTTTTTACATAATAGAAACTATCATTATCCTTTTTTGAAAAAAATATGGATCCATATAATGATCGTGGCAAACTGTCACGGAGATCAGAATTATTGTTGAGATCGCGAATTTTTATTTGCAATTCATCTTCACCACCATCTCTTTGGCTATAAATCATTTTATCACCATTATCTGAAAAATCTATAATTGCATATCTCAATGTATTTTTTGGACTTTTACCATGAGGATCCAATACCACCTCATATTCTAATTTTGGATCAATAGGTGAACCTAAAATCAAACTGTCAGTTGGTGTAGTTCGTCGAAAAATGATTGGTAATTCTTTCCCATAAGGTCTATAAGTAAAATATTGAAAATCGCCAGCTGAACGAGGCGGTGATGAATTTGGATTATTAATCTCCGACGATAACTGCTTCATACGCTTTTCTATTCGGTCTCTAAAAGCACTTTTACCAACTACTTTTTCAGCATAATTATTTTGTCTATCTATCCAGTTTCTTGTTTCAGAACTATACTGTGTTTCAAGCCATCTGTAAGGATCGGAGAATTCTATGCCATGAATAACATCTATGACCTCATCAACACGGGTTTCTGGAGGGTTTAGACTAGAAGAGCAAGCAGAAAAAAACAAAATAAGGTATATTATATAAAATGAAGAGTAATGACCATTTTGTTTATGAATTATTTTTTTTGGCATCTTTGTACTCCTATTTATAAATTTGTAATATGAAATAATATCGGTTCGTAATGTGTAATATAATTACTCTTAAATGATATTAGATTCATTATAATAATATAAATATATTTAATAAAATAAAATATGCTTATTTAAGATTAATGTAATATAATTTAAGCTATTGTAATATGAAGATGAATTAACTTTAATGCCTACAAATTACACTATAGGCTTAGATTTTGGTACTGATAGCGTTAGATCATTGCTTGTGGACGTGAATACAGGAGAAATATTGGCAAAAGCCCATTGTTATTATCCTAGATGGTCAGAAGCTAAATATGTTGATGAATCAAAACACCAGTATCGTCAACACCCTTTAGATTATATTGAATCTATGAAATCAGTAATCTCTAAAACATTAAATGAAATTGATTCTCAATACGGAAATGCTGTAATTGGTATTGGTGTGGATACGACTGGTTCAACCCCGTGCCCCGTTGATTCAAATGGAACACCACTTTCATTGAAGTCAGATTTTGAGCATAATCCTAATGCAATGTTTCACCTTTGGAAGGACCATACGGCTATAAATGAAGCCAATAAAATCAATGAAGTTAATTCTAACTTTAAAATCGATTATTTGAAATATGTTGGTGGTGTTTATTCAGCTGAATGGTATTGGGCCAAAATTGCTCACACAAATAAAGTAGATAAGAAAGTACGGAATGCTGCTTATACCTGGGTCGAACATTGTGATTGGATACCATTCCTTCTAACAGGTGGATCAGATGCGAATCATATAATGAGGAGTAGATGTGCTGCTGGACATAAAGCTTTGTGGCATAAAACTTTCAAGGGAGTTCCATCAATTGAATTTTTATCAAGTATAGATATTGATTTATCCAATTTTAATCCAAGCTGTTTCAATAAAACATATACATCTGATGTAGTCGTAGGCAAACTATCAGAAAAATGGGCGACACAATTAGGTCTTTCAAATAATGTAATAGTATCAGTTGGTTCCTTTGATGCGCATATGGGTGCAGTTGGTGGTCAAATTGAACCAAACTATATCAGCAAAATAATTGGAACTTCTACCTGTGATATTATGGTTGCACCCATGAATAAAAAAGAGTACATGGTAAAAGGTATTTGTGGTCAGGTTGATGGATCAGTAATACCTGGGATGTTAGGACTTGAGGCTGGTCAATCAGCTTTCGGAGATGTATATGCCTGGTATAAAAAATTGTTATTATGGCCATTGAAATATACTAAGAATAATAGCCAAGAAATTGATAAGCTAAGTGAAGGCTTGATTTCTGAACTTTCCAAAACCGCATCTCTAATTGAACCAACATTGCATGACCCAGTATCTATCGACTGGCTTAATGGCAGAAGAACTCCTGATGCGAATCAGTCTCTTAAAGGTGCATTATACGGACTTCACTTAGGAACCGATGCGCCTCAGATATTCAAAAGTTTGGTAGAAGCGACTTGTTTTGGATCAAAACGTATTAATGAAAGATTCGTATCTCAAGGGGTAAATATTGAGGGTGTTATTGCTTTAGGTGGCGTTGCACAGAAATCTGATTATGTAATGCAAACTCTTGCTGATATTCTTAATTGTCCTATTAAAGTTTCAAAATCTGACCAGACATGCGCTCTTGGAGCAGCAATGTTTTCTGCGACAGCTTCAGGAGCATTTGATAATGTTGAGCAAGCCATGAAAAGGATGGGGGCAGGGTTCGAAAAATTATTTTATCCAAATCCAAAGAGAATCGTGATATATGAACAATTATATAAAAAATACAATTTGCTTGGTAAATTTATTGAATCTAATATGGTGACATATGATTGATTATAGAGGATTAAGAGAAGAAGCATTCGATGCAAATATGAAATTGTTTGAATTACAATTAGTGTTGTTCACATTTGGTAATGCAAGTGCCGTTGACCGACATAATGGTGTATTTGCTATTAAACCAAGTGGAGTGTTATATAAAAATCTTAGTCCAGAAAAAATGGTAATCGTTGATTATAATGGCGAAACTGTATCGGGAGATTTAAGACCTTCATCAGATACAAATACACATGCCGTGCTTTATAAACACTGGACCTCAATTGGTGGAATAGTCCACACACATTCTACTTATGCAACTGCTTGGGCACAATCACAAAAAGATATACCAATCATGGGAACAACTCATGCAGATTATATAGCAATTGATGTGCCATGTGTTCCAGTCATGCAGGACGCAATGATAGGGGGAAATTATGAGCATGAAACTGGGGTGCAGATAATTAATTATTTTATTTCAAAATCCTATGCCCCAACAGAGATAGAGATGGTAACTATGAGTAATCATGCGCCATTTACCTGGGGAGATAATGTTGAAAAGGCCGTTCATAATAGTGCTTTGCTTGAGCAAATTGCAAAAATAGCTTGGTTGACTAAGTCTATTAACCCACAAGCGCCAAAGTTAAAGCAGTCGTTGATCAATAAACATTTTCAACGCAAGCATGGTAAAGATGCCTATTATGGCCAGGATAAAGACTAATTAAATTGTACTAATTTGAAAGGTTTCGAAAGATTAGACTGGTTTGTAATTGGTATATACTTTTTGTGCATATTTGGTATAACAGTTTGGGTATCAAAAAGAAAACAACAATCGACTGAAGAATATTTTCTTGCGGGTCGGAATATTGGTTGGTTTGTAATTGGGTGCTCAATTTTTGCGTCCAATATTGGCTCTGAGCATATTGTTGGACTTGCTGGTGCGGGAGCTTCTGATAAAATTCCAATGCTTATATATGAAATTCAGGCTTGGGTGGTATTGATGCTTGGATGGATATTTTTACCATTTTACTCTCGTAGTGGAGTGTTTACAATGCCTGAGTTTCTCGAATTAAGGTTCGATTCACGTTCGCGCTGGATTCTATCCGTTTTTTCGCTTGTTACCTATGTATTGACCAAAGTTTCCGTAACCGTATATGCTGGTGGAGTTGTGGTCTCAGCACTGCTTGGAATTGAATTTTGGACTGGTGCTATGGTAACTGTGATTTTGACTGGTATATATACCGTTATAGGTGGAATGAAAGCTGTTGTTTATACAGAAACACTACAGACTATTGTACTTATTCTTGGATCGGTGACACTTACATTCTTGGGATTAGATGCAGTTGGTGGATGGTCTTCAATGAAGGCAACCGTTGGTGCTGAATATTTAAATATGTGGAGGCCTATGTCAGATCCAGATTTTCCTTGGCCCAGCCTTGTAATTACTAGCACTATTGTCGGTATATGGTATTGGTGTACAGATCAATATATTGTACAGAGGGTATTAACGGCAAAAAATATTAAAGAAGGTAGAAGAGGAACTATTTTGGGCGGATTTTTAAAACTTTTACCTGTTTTCATATTTCTGCTACCTGGTATCATTGCTTTAGCGCTTAAACAACGTGGTGAGATTTATTGGGACACACCCGATCAAGCATTCCCTGTATTGATGACAAACTTATTACCGGTAGGCTTGCGGGGGCTAGTAGCCGCCGGTTTATTAGCTGCACTTATGAGTTCTTTAGCCTCGCTATTTAATTCCTGCTCAACAATTTTTACTGTTGATATATATAAAAAACTTTATCCGAAAACAACTGAGAAAAAACTACTTTTTATTGGACGATTAGCAACCATTATTGTTGTTATTATGGGAATTCTTTGGATACCGATCATGTCAAATATTAGTGGTGTCCTTTACGTATATTTACAAAAAATTCAAGCCTATATCGCTCCACCAATCACGGCTGTATTTTTATTGGGAATATTTTATAAAAGAATTAACGCACATGGTGCATTTGTTACACTTGTAGCTGGTTTTGTAATTGCTGCTCTACGGATTATTTTGGAACTGATGAAACCTTTTATTAGTGAAGAAAGTATCTTTTATTATTTTGGAAATATGAATTTTTTACTTTTTGGGGTTTATTTTTTCTTGATATGTATATTAATTGCAGTTATAGTTAGCTTACTTACACCTGCTATGAATATTGATAAAATAAAAGGTTTGACCTATGGTACACTTACCAAAGAACAAATTAAACAAAATAAGAGAAGTTATAATTGGGTTGATATCACGATTTCTACAGTAATAATTGTAATTGTCGTTTTTGTAATGATTTTATTCAGTGGGAAGTAAAAAAATATGTTAAAACTTAAATCGCATGAAGTTTGGTTAGTAGCTGGTAGTCAAAATTTATATGGCAGGGAGGTTTTAGATCAAGTCAAATCAAATTCAAAAAAAATCGCTAAGTTTTTTAATGATAAGATCTCTATAAAAGTAAAATTTTATGACGTCGTCACTAGTCCAGAATTAATATTAGAATTATCTCAGAAAGCAAATTCAAATAATAATTGTATTGGACTCATTTTATGGATGCACACTTTTTCACCAGCAAAGATGTGGATTGATGGACTTATTAACTTAAATAAGCCTTTCCTGCATTTGAATACCCAGTTTAATGATAAGATACCTTGGGAAACGATTGATATGGATTTTATGAATTTGAATCAATCAGCTCATGGTGATCGTGAATTTGGTTTTATAGTAACCAAATTAAGTATAAATAGAAAAGTTGTTATAGGACATTGGAAAGATAAAGATGTTTTGGACAAAATAAATACTTGGTCTAGAGCTGCATTGGCTAAGCATATTTGGCGTAGGACTAAAATAGCTCGGATTGGGGATAATATGAGGGAAGTAGCTGTAACTGAAGGAAATAAAGTGACAGCTCAAATCAAGTTTGGATATTCAGTTAATGGATATGGCTTAGGAGATTTAATTAATCATATTAAAGCAACCAATAATGGAAAAATAAATGAATTAATTGAAGAATATGAAACATCGTATGAATTAAGTGACCAACTTAAGGTTAATGGATCAAAAAGAACGAATTTAATTGAATCGGCAAAAATCGAACTTGGATTAAGATCTTTTTTAAAGGAAGGTGATTTTACTGCATTTACCAATACATTTGAAAACTTACATGGTTTAAGTCAAGTACCAGGGATTGCAGTTCAAAGATTGATGGCAGATGGATACGGATTCGCTGCCGAAGGAGATTGGAAAACAGCTGCATTGGTGCGTGCAATGAAAGTGATGTCTGAAGGTATGGATGGTGGTAATTCTTTTATGGAAGACTATACTTATCATTTTCAATCAAATGGATCACAAGTTTTGGGAGCTCATATGCTTGAAGTTTGCCCAACAATAACTAACGAAAAACTAAGGTGTGAAGTGCACCCTTTATCAATTGGTGGGAAACAAGATCCAGTGAGATTAGTATTTAATGGAACTCAAGGAAAAGGACTAAATGCTTCTATAATTGATCTGGGAAATAGATTCCGATTAATTGTGAATACACTGGAAGCTATAATTCCTAAAAAGTTACCTAAACTTCCTGTAGCCAGGGCACTTTGGCGTCCTGATCCGGATTTAAAACTAGCGGCAGAAGCTTGGATTTTAGCTGGAGGTGCCCATCATATTTGTTATAGTCAATCTGTCACTCCAAATCATCTAAAAGATTTTGCTGAAATGCTGGATATAGAATTTTTGCTAATAGATTCTAATGCAAAGATTGAAGAAATAAAAAATGAATTAAAATGGAATAGTATTTATTATGACAATCGGAATTAATAGAATAATCATTATTATAAGAAGAAAAAATAAATTTGTTTTTGCATGCTTTCTTTTAATTCTAATTAATACTATTTCTGGAAAGAATTTAAATGACGATGCGATACATTATATGAGTAAAATAGATGTCAAACCGTTTGGTCTTGTTGATGGTAAAAAAATTAACTTATACACTATTACGAATATAAATCAGATTGAAATCAAAGTTACAAATTATGGTGGTATAATTACATCTCTAAAATTACCTGATAAAAATGGTATTATGGAAAATGTTGTTATTGGTTTTGATTCATTAGATGGTTATTTAGATCATCCACCCTATTTTGGTGCAATTATTGGAAGATTTGCAAATAGAATTGCAAAAGGTAATTTTAATTTAGATGGCAAAAATTATCAATTAGCAACCAATAATAACGAAAATCATTTGCATGGCGGTATTAAAGGATTTGATAAGGTTGTTTGGTCAGCAGCGATTAAAGAATACACTAATGGTGTTGAACTTAAATTATCTTATAAAAGTCCTGCAGGAGAAGAAGGCTATCCAGGTAATTTATTTGTAGATGTTACATATAAATTAGATAATAACAATTCTCTTCACGTAGAGTATAAAGCCACTACTGATGAAGCTACAATTATCAATCTTACACAGCACTCATATTTTAATCTAAGTGGTGATTTTACAAAAAATATTGAAAATCATGAATTAACAATATTTGCAGATACATTTCTTCCTGTCGATGAGACTTTAATTCCTACTGGAGAATTAAAGTCTGTGCTTGAAACACCATTTGATTTTAGAAAAGGAAAAATTATTGGTGAACAAATTCTGGAAAATGATATTCAACTAATAAGAGGGTTAGGCTATGATCATTGTTGGATAATTAATCAATCCAATAATCCTCAGCTGAAGCATGCCGCAACTTTATATGAACCTGGAAGCGGACGCATTGTGGAGGTGCATACAACAGAGCCTGGAATTCAATTTTATTCTGGCAATTTTTTAGATGGTTCTATCATTAGTGATAATGGAATAAAATACAATAAAAGAGCAGCATTATGTTTAGAAACACAGCATTTCCCTGACTCACCAAATCAGACAGAATTTCCATCGGTTGTACTTAGACCGGGAGAAAATTTTTATTCCCTTACTCGTTTTGATTTTAATGTTTTAGATAGAAAAAAATAATTTATTGAATATAAATACATTAATGTACCCTAAAAACTATTGGATTTATTACTATTAGCTGGATAGTAAAGTGTTAATCAAAGTTTCAAGATCAACTGCAATAATATTGACTATCATATTTTTCTATGGTTGCCAGGGTAATTCAACAGATACAAGACCAAACATAATTATAGTAATGGCTGATGATATGGGTTTTTCTGATATTGAACCATATGGCGGAGAGATCCATACTCCAGCACTTAACTCATTAGCGACTAACGGACTTCGTTTCACACAATTTTATAATGGAGCTAGATGCTGTCCAACGAGAGCAACATTGCTTACAGGGTTATATGCTCACCAGACAGGCATCGGCCATATGGTCGCTGCTACGCCAAGAGGACCAGGTTATTTAGGTGATTTAAATAACCAATGTGTGACTATAGCGCAGGTTTTAGGGAATGTGGGCTACAGAAATTATATAGTTGGCAAATGGCATGTGTCACGCTCATTATCTAATTCGGAAATACACAACTGGCCGATTCAAAGAGGGTTTGATAAGTTTTATGGGACAATCACAGGTGCCGGTAGTTATTATGATCCAGCTACATTGACATACAATAATGAACCCATAACTGCTCCTGATGATTATTATTATACGGATGCAATCTCAGATAGTGCTAGTGCATTTATCAAGCAGCATATGACTCAATATTCCAGTCCTTTTTTTATGTATGTATCTTACACTGCACCTCACTGGCCATTGCATGCTCTTAAACAAGATATAGAAAAAAATGAAGGTTTATTTGATTCAGGATGGGATTCTCTTCGGCAGGAACGCCTGAGGAAAATGATAGATTTAGATATTGTAAAAAAGGATCAAATCTTGAGTATGAGAGATCAAAACATTGTACCATGGGATTCAGTTAACAATAAATCATTAGAACTAAAAAAAATGGAGGTTTATGCTGCACAAATAACCAGCATGGATAAAGGAATTGGTCGTATAGTTAAAACTTTGGCTAAAATGAAAATTTTAGATAATACTTTATTTATCTTTTTAGCAGATAATGGTGGATGTGCAGAAGAGTTTAGTCAAAGCACCGCTTGGGTTAGACGCTATGGACCAATATTAACAAAAGAAAAAAAAGAAATTATATATGGTAATGATAATGATATGATTCCTGGCCCAGCAGATACTTACCAAAGTTATGGTAGAAACTGGGCCAACTTATCAAATACTCCATTTAGATACTATAAGCATTATGTTCATGAAGGTGGTATCTCTACCCCCTTTATAATTCACTGGCCAAAAAAAATCAAAAATCCCGGTTCTCTTTATAGTCAACCCACACATATTATTGATATTATGCCAACCGTTATTGAAGCGGCTAATGCCACTTATCCTTCTGAGCATAAGAAAATTAAACTAACATCAATTGAAGGTGTTAGTTTAATTAAATCATTTAATCAAGCTGATTTGAAAGATAGGCCACTTTATTGGGAACACGAAAATAATCGAGCGATTCGAAGAGGTAAATGGAAACTAGTAACTACTTGGGATGGATCATGGGAATTGTATGATATTAATTTGGATCGAGCTGAAGAAAATAATCTTGTATTAGAATATCCAGATATTGCTCAACAATTAGCAATGGATTGGGAAACTTGGGCTTGGCGTACAGGTGTACTACCAAAACCGAATTAATTAAATGAATATTTTTCTTCAATTTTCAAAAAAAAATAAAATACTACGTGTAGGCAAACATTTATTTTTCTCAATACAAATATTGCTTTTGTTTATGTCCTGTTCCCGTGAAGATAAAATTAAAAAACCTAATATATTATTTATTGCTATTGATGATCTAAACGACTGGATTGGTAGCTTAGATGGTAAAGATGGCATGTTTACACCCAATTTGGATAAGTTATCTAATAAAGGGATACTTTTTTCAAATGCACATTGTTCAGCACCTGCTTGCTCTCCCTCAAGAGCATCAGTGATGTCTGGCGTGCGACCCAGTACTTCAGGTGTTTATGCAAATCAACATGATTGGCGTAAATCACCAGTATTGAAGAATTCTGTAACAATACCAGAATATTTTCAAGGAAAGGGATATATAGTTAAAGGTGGAGGAAAATTATTCCACGCACTTTCATGGATACAGACTTACTATGGTATTGACCAAATTGATTCTACAATCTGGGATGATTATTTCCCATCAAAAATAAGACAACTCCCTGAAAGTATATGGCCGGCTTCACACACAATAGACAGCATCAATACGGTTCGCTGGAATCCAATTGCAGCACCATATACTGATGAGAGACCTAACTATTTTTTCGATTATGCTCCTTTGGGTGATGAAAAAAATATGGCTGATTATAAAGTAGTTGATTGGGCCATAGAAGAGTTAAATAAACCGCATGATAAACCATTATTCTTGGGTGTAGGAATTTTCAGACCACATATACCCTGGTTTGTACCTAAAAAATATTTTGATTTATATCCTATCGAATCAATTAAATTACCTAAACTAATTGAAAATGATTTAAATGACGTACCTAAATTTCCTCATCAATGGCTAAGAAAAAGTTGGCAAAAATGGATTTTAGATAATGACCAATGGAAATATGCGGTACAAGGCTACATGGCAAGTATATCATTTTCGGATGCTATGCTAGGTCGTTTGATCGATGGATTAAACAAAAGTAAAATTGCTGACAACACAATAATCATCTTATGGTCAGATCATGGTATGCACATTGGTGAAAAAGAACATTGGGAGAAATTTACCCTATGGGAAGAATCGACTCGAGTACCGCTAATTATTTATGTACCAGGTTTACAGCCTAAAAATGGAAATATTTGCAGAGAAGCAGTGAGTTTGCTAGATATATATCCTACTCTTGTTGAACTATTGGGTGATATACCATTCAAACAGCTCGAAGGTGTCTCTTTATTACCCCAACTTATAGACCCTGCTTTAGAAAGGGAAGAACCTGCCGTGACAACTTTTCACTATAACAATCATAGTGTAAGAACAGAAGATTGGAGATATATCCGTTATAATAATGGTGAGGAAGAACTTTATGACCATAAGAAAGATCCTAATGAGTTTTATAATATTGCTAATAAACCTGAATCTGAACAGATTAAATTAGAGCTAAAGCGGTGGCTCCCAACGTTCAATGCGTCCGAGGATAAATATATAGATTCTGATAAAAAGAAATCAGGATTTTAGATAAGCATAATTATGAAAAAACTATTGATAATTTTAAATACTAAAATATTCATCTTATTGTTTATTATTAATTTTCTTTTATCTCAATCAAAAGACTATCCCATAACACCAATTCCATTTTCTCAAGTAAAAATAGTAGATAAATTTTTTGCAAAAAAGATTGAAACTAATCATTATGTAACAATTCCTATTGCTGTACAAAAAAGTAAGGAATCGGGGCGTATTGATAATTTTAAACGCGCTGCAGGGATACAAGCAGGTGAATTTTGTTCCATATACCCTTTTGACGATTCCGATATTTACAAGATCATAGAAGCCGCGAGCTATTCGATCCAAACATTCCCGGATGAAAAAATGGAGGTCATGATTGACTCTCTTATCTTTTTTACAGCTGCGGCTCAAGAAAAGGATGGATATCTATATACTAATCGTACAATAAAAGAGGGGAAACCGCACGAGTGGGCGGGTGATAATCGATGGGAATTAGTTAATGAGCTCAGCCATGAGCTTTATAATCTCGGTCATTTATATGAAGCTGCATCTGCACACTTCATTGCCACAGGGAAAAGATCATTATTGGATATTGCCATCACCAGTGCAGACCTAGTTTGTAATACATTCGGTCCGGGGAAAATTGAGAATTACCCGGGACATCAAGAGATAGAGATTGGCCTTGTTAAACTCTATAGAATAACTGGAAATATTAAATATTTAAATATGGCAAAATATTTTCTTGATATCAGAGGAAAAGAAAATATAGGTCGACCTGATCGATACAATCAATCGCATTTACCTGTAATACTGCAAACCGAAGCAGTTGGTCATTCAGTACGTGCAGCTTATATGTGGACAGCTATGGCAGATGTCGCTGCAATAACTGGGAATAAGGATTATGTAAAGGCCATAAATACCTTGTGGCATGATATCGTTGATACCAAGTACTATATAAACGGAGGTATTGGTTCAACAAGTAGTCATGAAGGATTTGGTCCACCGTATGATCTTCCTAATATGACGGCCTATAATGAAACATGTGCAGGTGTAGGAAATGCTATGTGGAACCACAGGATGTTTTTAATGACAGGTGACGGAAAATTCATGGACATCCTTGAAAGAACAATGTACAATAATATACTAGCTGGTGTTTCAAAATCAGGTGATCGTTTTTTTTACCCTAATCCATTATCAAGTCATGGTCAATATGAACGAAGCGAATGGTTTGGATGTGCATGTTGTCCCCCTAATGTGGCCAGATTTCTGCCTTCTATGCCTGGTTATATATATGCCCAGAAAAATAATGATATATATATAAACCTGTTTATTTCAAGTAAAACATCTTTTTCAATCAATGATGGAAATTTAACTCTGACACAACACAGTGGTTTGCCTTGGGAGGGAGATATTAATATAAATATTGAAACAAAAAATTCCGCTCAGGCAAATCTTAAAATTCGCATACCTGGGTGGGCCAGGAATAAACCTGTCCCGGGTAAATTATATCGTTATATTAATGAATCTAAGAAGCAAACTACCATTAAAATAAATGGAGAGTTACAGAATGTATGGATTGATAGAAAGGGATATGTTACTTTAAGTAGAAGATGGGAAGATGGGGATAATATAGAAATTAAGTTACCGATGGAGATTAAGGTTGTAAAAGCGCGCAAAGAAGTGATAGAAAACCGTGATAAAATAGCCATAGAACGTGGTCCCCTTTTGTATTGTGCAGAGGGCTTTGATAATGGTACAGTGTTAAATATTGTATTAGATGATAAGGCTGAGTTCACTTCAAAATACGATCCAGATTTATTTGGAGGTATTGTGACCATAAGTACTATGGCAAATAAAACAAGACGTGTCAATAATGGCGAAATTCTCATATCAGAAAGTGAACCAATAAAACTGATACCATACCATTTGTGGAATAATCGAGGACCTGGTGAGATGAGAGTTTGGTTGCCCTTAACCAAATCAGCCACAAGGCCTTTACCTGCGCCAACCATCGCTAGTAGAAGTAAGCTTACCGCTTCAAGAGACTCAAGATCTATTTTCGCGATTAATGATCAGATTAAGCCAACAAGCTCTGGAGATCAAAGTAATACATATTTTCATTGGTGGCCTAAAAAAGGGACTTGGGAGTGGGTTCAATTCGATTTTTCCCAGAAAGAATATATTCATACCGTAAAAATGTATTGGTTTGATGATGGACCAGAAGGTGAAACACGAATACCAGACGATTGGGAAGTACTTTACAGAAATGGAAAGAAATGGATACCGGTTAAAAACAAAACAGTTTATAATGTTTCAAAAGATGCATGGGACACAATTACATTCGGTGAAGTAAAGACTGAGTCAATTCGTATAAAACTGAAACTTAATAAAGAATTTTCAGCTGGAGTTCATGAAATCGTTATCCAGTAAAATATGAAATCTATTAATATAATCACTATAATAATTTTGGTTCTTTTCGCGGGATGCAAGACAACTAAAATACAAAAGACACCATCAATAAGGGTTAATAAATTCGATTTAAAAAATGTAACACTTTTAGATGGTCCATTTAAACACGCGACAGCACTAAATGCAAAATCTCTTCTTAATTATGAATCAGATCGTCTTTTGGCTAAGTTTCGTTCTGAGGCCGGCCTAGAAGCAAAAGCAGAACACTACCATGGTTGGGAAGACAATACTATTGCTGGACATAGTTTGGGGCATTATTTAAGTGCATGTGCCCTTATGTATCGATCAACGGGTGAGAAAGTATTTCTTGAAAAAGTAAATTATATTGTGGACGAATTAGAAATTTGTCAAACTGCTCATGGAGATGGATATTTGGGAGCTTTCCCAAATGGAAAAAGAATTCTAGAAGATGAAGTTTCCAAGGGGGATATCAGATCCCAGGGCTTTGATTTGAACGGAATATGGGTTCCATATTATAACCTACATAAGACTATGGCGGGTCTTAGAGATGCTTATAGGTTATGTAATAACGATAAAGCATTGTTAGTTGAACAGAAGCTGGCAGATTGGATAGAAAGAATTATTGCTCCGTTGAATGATGCACAGATACAAAAAATGCTCGATTGTGAACATGGTGGTATCAATGAGACTTTAGTTGATCTTTATCATGATACTGGAAGAAAAAAATACTTAGAGTTGTCATGGGTATTTCATCATAAAGTTATTTTGGATTCACTAGCAAATGGAAAGGATATATTACCAGGAATACATGGAAATACGCAAATACCAAAACTCATTGGTCTTGCAAGAAGATATGAACTTACCGGTAATAAACAAGACTATAAGGCAGCAACTTTCTTTTGGGATCGAGTAGTTAACCATCATTCTTATGTTACAGGTGGTCATGGAAATCATGAGTATTTTGGTCAACCCGATAGTTTAAGAAATAGATTGAGCTCAGGAACGACGGAAACATGTAATGTGTATAACATGCTTAAATTATCATCCCATTTGTTTCAGTGGGAACCAGATGCCAAAATAGCAGATTATTATGAACGGGCCCTTTTTAATCAAATTTTAAGCTCTCAGCATCCGGATAACGGACGTGTTATTTATAATTTATCTTTAGAAATGGGTGGCCACAAAATTTATCAAGATCCATATTGGTTTACCTGCTGCGTCGGAACAGGTATGGAAAACCACTCAAAATATGGCAACAATATTTTCTATTATAATGATCATGAGATTTACATAAGTCAATTTATTGCGGCTGAACTTGATTGGCCTGAAAAGGACATTAAGATTCGCCAGATTACTCAATTCCCAGAAGAACAGGGCACAGTTTTAGAATTTGATATGAAAGCACCAAAAAAATTAACCGTTAAGATACGTTACCCATATTGGGCCAAAGATGGGATAATTATTAAGGTTAATGGAAAATCTGTTGATTCTCATGCAAGCCCCAGTAGTTTTATAGGAATAAATCGTATATGGGAAAATGGTGACGAAATAAAAGTTTTATTCCCATTTACATTGCGATTAGAACCTATGCCTGATGATAGAAATCGTGTCGCAATAATGTATGGTCCATTAGTAATGGCCGGTGACCTTGGTGCTGTTAAAGATTCAAATGCATATGACCCAAATTTTGTACCCGTTTTGATTACCGAAAAAAGAGATCCTGATAATTGGTTAATTAAAACATCTGGCCAAAATAATTTTTATTTAGTAGATGGTGTTGGTAATCCAAGGAGTTTCAATTTAAAACCTTTTTATAAAACCCATGATCGACGATATTCTGTTTATTGGGATATATTCAATCAAGAAGAATGGCGGAAACATCAACGAGAATACAAAGCTGAACTAGAAAAACAAAAAAAACTTGAAGAAATGACCTATGATTTTTTTCAACTTGGAGAAATGCAACAAGAACGTGATCATAACTTCAAAGGCGAAAAAATGGAAATATATGAACTCCAAAGCCGAAAGTCTCGGGTAGCTAATAGAAAGGGTTGGTTTTCTTTTGATATGAGAGTGATGAAAGGTGTTTCGATGACATTAGTGGTCGAATATTGGGGTGGTTACACTGGATCCAAAACTTTTGATATTCTGGTAAATGATAAAAAGATAGCTACTGAAAATATTGCAAGTATTAAAGATGGTTCGTTTTTAAATAAATATTATGATATACCTGATGCCCTCACAGTAAGTGAAAATTACATTAATATTAAATTTATACCCCACATTGGTCATAGGGCAGGACCTATTTTTTCTGTAAGGACCTTAAAACGTTAAATTAACAGTAAATATATGAAAAATTCTTTGAATGAAATTTTATAACCCTAATGAGAGATTCAATATATAAAATAATAATTATAAATATTTTTTGTTGGTTTACCTGTGCTCAACTACTATCACAAAATTTAAATCTTAAATTACAGTTAACATCTTTTGAAACCTCGTATGATAAACAGAGTAATTTAGCAAGTATACTATCATCAATAAGTAATTCACAAAAGGAAGAATGTCGAACTGCTAAGATTCAAGTAAAAGCGGGAAACTATATTGATGCAGAGCGCAACCTGAAGTATTTACTAGAAAAAAAACCCAATCATATTTGTGCTTTACTTGCACTTACTGATCTATATTATATGCAATACCGTTTCGAAGAAGGGCAGCAAATGCTTGATAATGCTGTTAAGCTTAATTCAGATTATCATGTACAACTTCAAAAAGCCCGTTATGCTATAAATAGAATGGATTTTACCGGAGCCAATAACATATACAGTCAAATTGTTAAAGAGAACAGCACTTCACTTGAAGCTATTTACGGTTTGGCGACTATTTCATACTGGTTAAATAACTTTATGGAGAGTCAAGACTACCTCCATAAACTAATTTTGCTTGATTCCACATATGCACCAGCTCACCTATTATACTCCAAAGTTCATCGGGAGTATCAAAATACAGCAAAATGGAAACAATCCATTCGTAAAGCAGTTGAATCTGACTCTTTATACGCTGAAGCTCGTGCAGCTTTTGCATCAGTATTACGAAATGAAGGCAACCCTGAACAGGCACATCAACAGGCACATATAGCTTTGGAAATTGATCCTTATTGTATAGAAGCGTATCGATATCTTGGTAATGGAGGTTCACTTAAAAGTCATGATCGATTCCCAGGTGCAGCTGATGCCGATTCATCCTTTATTAAATTATTAACCCAAGGAAATACTGGCTTACTACACCATAAATACAATAAAGCTAAAAGCGCTTTTGATGCTGCTCTGTTACTTTATCCAAAAGATGTTACTGCAAATATGGGTATTGGTATAATTCATTATTTTGAAGGTAATTACGAAATAGCTTTATTAAAATTTTGGAATATTTTAGAAGATTATCCTCATTATGGTCTGGCTCACTATGGTATTAGTTTAGTGCTTAAACGTAAAAAGGATTTAGTGAACATCAAGCTTAATGATATGCTTTCTTCTTTTAATAATCGGCATACACCACCTGTTCCAAATCACTTAAGTGATGTATTTTTAGACTACGATCGACTTGATCCAGAATTACAAAAGATTATTTTAATATCAGCTGAGCCACTCAGTAATTACATCACAGCCTTGTATATATCAGGTGCGACCTTTCAACTGTTACCATTTCATAATCGTCTCTGGGAGTTAAAACATAAATCAAAAACAAAGAATACTCACACTTTTGATCTCAGATTATGGGATGATGTTAAGGGCCAAGGGGGATTTCATGCTGTTGGTGGTGAAGAATGGCTTCGGGAAGTAAAGTACCAACGTTGGAATATACTGACTCATGAATTCACACATCAAGTTCATGGCATTTTATCTAAAAAACAGCGAGATCAAATTACGGTCTATTTTCAAAAAGCTAAAAAAGAACGGCGAACACTTGATCATTATGCTGATTTTAATGAGATGGAATACTTAGCGCAGGCAGTAGAAGCCTATATATATGATAATAAACTTGCCGATCAAAAAGGAACAAGTGGACATACACGTGAAATTCTGAAAGCAAAAGATCCATATTTATACAAATTTATTGAAAACTTAAATTCGTCTGATAGTTATCATGAGAATGAAATTCGTGCTTATCAACGATTGGGGTTAAATATGATACGTAATGGAAATATTCCAGCGGCAAGAGAAACTGCACAAAAGGGGTTGGTTCATTACGGTAACCATCCTGATTTACTAGGATTGCTTGCACAAACTTATCGTCTACAGGGTCAATACCAAAAAGCAACGCAAATAGATCAACAGATGGTTGACCTATTTCCTGAGAATTTAAGTGGGTATGCCGGCCTTGCTGATGATATTTCCTTTTCTGCACATGATAATAGTCAAGCCATAGAATTTCTTCAATCCTGGAATTCGGAACAGAATAATTCAATCAATGATCGCTATGAATATTATATGCGTTTAGCTCAACAATATTATAATTTGGGATTATTTGATAAAATGGAAACGTTTATTGATTCAGCTTCAATTATTATTACTTCCCCCAATCCATATACTAGCATTCCAAACCCATGGATAATGCGTGCCTATGGACTTTTGCACAGACAATACTATCAGGAAGCTGAAAATAATTTCCTTTACAGTATTGATCGAATTGACAGAAATGATCCCGATGCTTTGGCAGAATTATCTCTAATTCGCTTGAGATACGGCGATAAAATAAAGGGTGAAGAATATTTAAATACAGCTAAAATACTAGATAGTGATGCCGCGCGCGTTCAAGAAATAGATGCATTATTTTTTATGAATAATGGAAATGATTCCAAGGCAAAATCAATACTTGAAAAGGTAATCAAGAAATACCCAAGAAGAATAAGTAGTTACATTCAGCTGAGTGAACTCTATGAACCTACGAATCCAAAAAAATCAACCGAATTACTATTTGAGGCCCATGAAATTGTATCAAAAAAGGAACCTGTTCTTTTCATATATAGAAATAATCATTTTGAACATAGAGGTACTCTAGATAAGCCATTTATATCACAATTATATTCAAAAATAGCAGAAGGAAGTGAAAAAACAGGGAATATACAAGAAGCAATTGAATACCATACAAAAGCGTTATCTTATTTTAAATATAACTTTGAATCTTATATCTCCTTATTAAAACTTAATTTAAATACTGGAAAAGCCGAAACCGCAAATCAGGTTTTCAATAAACTTGTAAAACAATCTCCACCAAAAAGATTTATTGTAATTGCTAAAGATCTTCTAAAATAGTAATTACAGATATTGATCCCCTACCATTTAGAATATTGGTAAAGAGTTCTGTTCCATGCAAATCATTCCCAATATGGAGGTATTTGTGTGTGATTTTTACCTGTCATTTCCCATCTTAGTAAAGATATCGGAATAAATCCAATTTCCATAAATTCATCCATAAACTTTTTAATATTGAAATCTTTACCAAGTTCTAAATATCTTTCTGTCAATAGTCTTTCTATTAGAACTGGTCCTATGGTATAACCTATACCATAGAGGGGTTTGCGCATATATAATTCAAGATCATGCCATATAGTAGGACTATCTTTGGGGACCCATCCATAGGGTGTATAATCAGTAACATATTGAAATGCCTCTTCAAACGTTTGTTGATTGGCATGCATTCTTAAATCTGCAACCGCACGGATTGCTCGAAAGGCTTGTAAATGATACATTAATTCTTCCGCTTGAGGTATGTCATCTAATAATCCTGTATAGCTTAAAAAATTTTCAAGCGCTGTTGCTAAAGCTTCTGCACGCACCCCATCGATAAAGAATAGTCTGGATTTACCACGTATTGGGTGTTCATCTTTTTTATGTCTTTGGGCGTCGAGATCATGTCCTAGAAATCCGTGTGCGCTCAATGGTAAAGGGTAACGATCAAGTACATGTTCAAAATAATCTCTTTCCGTATTTCGTAAATAACTATTTGCTGCTTTAGGTGCTTTAAAATAATCTGGAACAGTAAATAACTCAATTTTGTGCAAAAAATCATACATGTGCTTCATGGCATTATTGTACCTATAAAGGTAATCCTCACGATTATCTACTGGATCTAATAGAGGTTTGTGTCGGTTTCCATATTCTTTCAACTTCATTGATGTTATAGCTCGCTCATATTCGCGCTGACAAAGAAGTAATAACTCATCCCATGTATATGGTAACATAGCTACGTTCTTCAGATACCAATTATAATTATCTATGCCTATTCCGGAGTTATTTTCAATTTCCGGTTGAATTTTTTCTAACCATATCCTAAATCGATCAATTGCTTCTAAAGCAGACTTAGCATCAGATACTAGTTCCGGATGCTTAGATTGTAATTTAGGTATTAATTCTTTTAATATTTCTCTTTCCCTATTTTTTGTATGGATCCCAATAAAGGCTAAATCAGCCTTAGGCTCAATAAGATTCTTTCTAGCCTGATCTAATATTATTGGTATGGCTCTAAGTTGCGTTTGAAATTCCTTTAGTCTGTCTTTTGACATTGGTACTTCTGGAACACGAATTGACCGTGCCATTTTTGGACCGAACTGGAAATTGATGACAGCATAAAATGCAGGATCTCTCGACCAAGGACGCGTCACCTTGTGTCTAAATTCCATCGCATTCATTTCGGACTTAACTAATTGATAATCTACTTGTTGTGGAATAGACCAGCCTAAGGTATCAATGGCTTCCAATTTTTTCTGATATTTTATTAATTCATCTAATTTTTTACTCATTGACTTTACTCGATAATCCGGCACACCATTTTTAACTTCAGGATCTATAAATTGGTGAAAGGATTCATAAAGATCGATTAATTCTATATATTCTTTATCTTTATCGATTGCTCCATGCCCTTTAAGGCCAATGCTAATTGAAGCAAATAAGCATATAAACACAGTTGTTTTATAAGTTAATCGCACCATGGTAAAGCTCTCAATTTTTCGTCAAATTGATAAAATTAGGTGCATTGGTATGTGTTGCATCATGGAATATCATATCTAATTCCTCTTTTATTATTTTCCAGCTCTAACTCTTGCTTCATGTAAATAAAATACATCCATTGGTATATGGTGATCTAAAGGATAAACTTCTATAAGTAATTTATAAAGTCCCGGATCATAACGCATCAAATCCGCAGATGATAAAACATAACTATCGCCATTTTTATAGTCATAGTTTGAATTAAACCAAAACTGCGTACCTTCACCCCAATATTCAAAAACATTTGTTGTCCCATAACTGTTAGCCCAAAGTCCATTTTTCATTGCATCTTCATAAGCAATTTCAATTTTTCTTGCTAATTTGGGGTCTGCCCCCCTTATAGCGCGATGAACGCTATGAGCTAGTTCATGAATAAATATATTTTCACCAAAGTATTTGGTACGTGGCCTTCCTTTCTTTTTCCCATTATTTGAAAGATCCGGATAGCCAAGTATATTCTCTTCGGTACCTGTAGTATAAAGACCACCCATTCCACGAGCACGCCTATTCCAATATTCCTGATCCGTCAGTTTACCGATTTTTTCATCGTAATTCTCTCTTTCATTATCAGTCAGCCGTAAATCATCTTTTCCGGGTTTTTTCCAATCTTGTTGTTCCGGTAGGTCAGTAGTTGAATCTGTATCGGCCATAACACCAAAGCGTGTACCATTTCTTATCATTTCCTTACGCAAATCTGGTCGTTCAGATAGCATGTGTATAACGATATCACGGGCTACAATTAATGCTACATCTGAAACATCAGATGATGCTGTAATTGGAATACCTTGAGCATCAATATATTTCTGGTAAAATGGATCCAAGGTTAAGTGTTTTGGGGGTTTGGTAATATTTACTTTAAAATAATCTTTTATAATAGCACCTTTACCTGAGGTTTTTAAGGTAGGTTGAGACTGATTAATAAACTTGATCCTATGCGTTTTCTTATCCTGTGCATACATTGTACCACTGATAGAAAATTGACTTATAAGTAATAAAGTTGAAAATCCAAACTGTTTTAACATATCAATAATCCTCCATATAAGTAGTATAAATCATTAATTTATTAACCTAAGTTTGGTGTATATAAATAAAAAAAAGCAAGTGAATGGATTTCACTTGCTTTCTTTACCCATATGCTCGTCATAATTATTACGGGATTATTTGAATTAAGATTTTTATATGATTAATAAAAATCTAATTCCTCGTATCCCACCAAACTCTAGTTTTCATTACATCTGCATTAATTGGCAACCCTGAAGCTGTAACGGTTTCCATATTGTAATTCAACTCAGATGATGGCCAAGGCATCCTTCGAGGAACCTCATTAATTGGAACTCCAAATGTATTGGATATCGTATGTTGAGTACTCCACCCAGCATATGAATCATATGCTGATATAACTTCTGGATAACCTGTTCTCCGCCAATCATTCCAAGGCTCAGGTGTACAAAAATTAGCTATATATTTTTGTATCATGATATCCTTGTGCGCATTGGTACTTGCACTTAGACTAGGCAGTGATGCAAGATAAGTGGTGATGTCTGCAGCTGCGACACCATTTTCTTCCATATCAGCCTTTATGGCATCACGATAAATAGGATCAGCTGCTCCTGCGCCTGATATTATGAAAGTTGCTTCAGCTTCGATAAACTTAACCTCCGCATAATCCATCAAACGTCCTGGAGAATCTCGGGAAGAGAACAAATCTCCGATTGCTGAAACACCATCTTGAGCATCTCGAGACACATCTGTTAAAAATTCGCCATTTGCTGTTCCATAATAACCGCCACCCGTTATAGCTTCGTCTGCATGTAAGGGTAAACGTGGATCACTAAGTGACTTAAGCAGGTCAATGTAATGGGTAGACATCTGCCTATGCGAGGTTGGAGAATCAGTTGTCCGGGTCCCCGCAAATTTCACTCGATACCAAGGGTTACCTGCTAAATTGGCACCTGGATATTTAAAATGGGCATTATCTGCATTACTTTTAAATCCATTTGCAACAGCAGCCAGTGCAGCTGAAGCTCTTGCATTTTTATCACCAGGAGCTTCTGACAGACGCATTTGATAGCGAGCCTTAAGCGAATAAGCTAATTTTGCCCATTTTGCTGGATCCCCATCATCATAGATTAAATCACCACCACCCAATTTAAGTGAATGATTTTCTCCAAAAGCAGTAATCGCTTTATCTATCAATGAGTGTATCGCTGTATAAATATCTTCCTGTTTATCATACTTCGGTGCCAGAATTGTTGGATCCCAAGCTTCGCTATAGGGAATATCCCCAAACATATCGGTTAAAAACGCCATGGTCCAGGCCTCCATTAAAGAGGCAACACCTACGTAATTTGAAGAACCGTCCTCTTCCGCTATTTTCCCCATTATTCGGGCGTTTTTTATTATGGTCGCGTAACCCGTATCATAAACATCACCAAACGTGAAAAAAGGTTGTCCTACCTGATACAGATCTGTCTCATAGTAGTATCGGGCTTGACTTGAAGATGTTTGCTGTGTCCAGTAAGAGCTTACGTGTGCAGGCCAGTGATCAAACATATTATGGGAAAATGCAGCTATGATTGGTGCAGCTTGAAGATAAAGAGGTGCTGATGTTGGTGAATTCGGATCTTCATTAACATCCAAAAAACTATCAGAGCAACTATTTAAAAACAATCCCCCAATTAAAACTGTTGGAAAAAATAAGCTTCTTAGTTTCATAGTAATAATTCCTTTATTTAAACTTTTAAGTATCTGGTCTCTACCCATTATTATAACCCAATATCCAATCCAAAAGAATAGCTTCTGGTTGATGGAGGAGCCCACCAATAGTAAGCTTGACCACCATTATCAGTTCCCATAAAGTTAGCTTCAGGATCACCCATCGAAAAATCAGTATCGATCCATAGGTTTCGCCCGGATAGATTTAAACTTAGACTACTAAATGGAGTTTTTTCGACCATCGATTGAGGAAAGTTATATGAGTAGACCAATTCACGCAGTTTAACATAACTTCCGTCTTCCACTTGATTTTCATGCTGCAAGCCATATCTTGTATAAAAACTTCTGTCTTTTGTCAACTCAATTGTATTATTTGCTCCCGTGCTTTCCATCACACCAGGCCAAACATGAGTACCACCTCGTTCTTCAGTTATAGCTGCTGTGCCAGCACGAATTGTATAGTTGAGGTTAAAATTGAGAACATCTCCCCCCCTGCGAATATCAAAAAACGCTGATAAGGAATGATCTTTATATCTAAAATCTGTCATGAAGTTCCCCAGCCAGTCTGCCTGAATTTCACCGATCACGACTTGACCATCAGCCACAATTGGCCAACCATCACTACCAATTAAATATTCACCACCATCATTCCTTTTATAACCGTATCCGAAAATGATGCCGTAACCATGATCTTTTTCTATTTGGATTGATGGCCAGCTGTATCCTGCTATATATAGCCTTGTTACACCGGGCGCCAATTCTACGACTTCACTTTTATTCTTGGAATAGTTAGCTCTAATAGTCCATGAAAAATCTTTTGTTTCCACAGGAACGGCTTGGATACTAAGTTCGGTTCCTTTATTGGATATTTCTCCTGCATTTCGGACCATACTTGTATATCCCGTCCCAGAGGGTACCGGCGTAGCGTAAATTTGATCTTTTGTTGTCCTATTGTAAACGCCATAATCAAGTTTTAAACGCCCTCTAAAAAATCGTAGATCCATCCCAAACTCTGTATCTGTAGTCATTTCAGGCTTCAGATTTGGATTCCCAAGGCTGTTACTTGCCATATAACCAGCTTGTCCACGGTATGGAAACTGTATAGCCTGGCTGTTGGCTTCATACCATTGACCAAAATATGCCGACTCGTATGTTGAACCCAACGAATACAGAGGTGCATCGGAACCTACATTTGCATATGAAGCACGAATTTTCCCGTAGTAAAGGGGAGAATCCATTCCAAATCCCAGCAAATCACTGAATACCAATCCAAAATTAAATGATGGATAAAAGTAAGAATTCGACCCCTTCGGTAACGTGGACGCCCAGTCGTTTCGGCCAGAAAACGAAGCATAGATGAAGTTATCATAATCTAATGCTAATTCTCCATATACAGCGTAAAGCCGCCTCTTGGACTCATACTCGGAAGCGGTCACAGTAGTGTAGTTAGATTCGTGGTAAAAATCTTGAATATTTTGGGTTATCCCATTTAATGCATTATGACTATAATCTTGCATATTGACATTAGAACCAACTAATCCATTAAGAGTGATTTGATCCGTGAGTTTTACATCATTAATAAACAGCATAAGATCATTATTGATTTCACTCCTTGAAAGTTTCTGGCTAAATACGCTGCCAGACCCTCCTACGCGTGGTCTCAGGTTTTCATGTTCACCTCGCGTATCAACATATTTATCTACTCCGATTCGTTCTGTAAGAGTCACCCAATTATTGAAGTTATAAGTAAGAGTTTGAGAAAGAATGTAACGATCTACTTCACCATGTTGAATCATATTTTCTGCATACCAATAGGGGCTATCCTGATATCCACCCCCTGCAGTGACTACAGTTCCATCGTCGTTTTGCCAATTTTTTGCTTCTTTTGTTGCAGGCCATAAACGCATTACACGTTCAGGCGAATTCCAGCCACCTGGGTGTGGTCCCTCGTGTTTTGTATTAATATAGGCAACCGATGTTGCTGATTCAATGTTGTCAAATATTTTAGATTGTACTCTAGCATTGAAAGAAAGTTTTCCAAGCAATGAGCCAGGCAAATTCCTAACCTGGTCTATCCAGCTTGTATTTACTAGATAAGTCTGTTTTTCATTACCACCCGAAAATCCAATGCTGTGTTCTTTAAGTGTACCCATTGTGCCGTTATAAAAATCGTCTGCATGATTATTAAATGGGACATTTCCATTATAATGGCTCACGACTTCAGCGCTTTCTTCACCTACTTTAGGTCCCCAAGATATATCGTACCAACCTCCTCCTCCTTCAAAAGCTGATTCAGCCCAAGCGCCGGATGCAGCATCACCAAAAACTGCAAATTTACCGCCATCTCCAGAGTGATACAGCTGTTGAGTCCCTTCGATAATTGCTTTATCAAAGCGCTGTTTTGTCGAATAATTAACCCTAAATTTTCCTGCTTTTCCTCTCTTGGTAGTTATAAGTATTACACCATTGGCTGCTCTTGAACCATAAAGAGCAGTGGCGCTTGATCCCTTTAGAACCGATACTTCTTGAACATTATTCAAATCAATATCCGCGGCTCGATTAGATGCAGTAGTGCCACCTCCAAGCGGATGAATACCAGGAATCGCGTCCTCATTGTTACTAATTGGCACACCATCGATCACAAACAACGGCTGGTTCTCACCCATTATTGAGCTTTCACCACGAATGACAATCCTTGATGATGCACCCGGCTGACCACCAGAAGAGGTAATTTGAACACCAGAAGTTTTTCCTGCTAAAGCATTCACAATGTTTGTGGCAGGAGTTCTACGCAGGTCTGCCCCCGTAACCTGGTCAACTTTATAACCAAGAGCTCTTGAAGCACGTTCAATTCCCAATGCCGTAACAACGACTTCATTCATTGCAACTGGTGCAAGCGTGAGTTGAAAATCTAATTCTGTAGTTACACCACTACTAACTAGCGCAATTTGACTCAAAGCATTATAACCAACATAAGTGACTGTTACGGTATATTCACCAGGTTGAACACCCGAAACATCATACTCTCCCTCAACATTGGCAGCAGCACCATAGGAAGTGCCTTCCAATATAACATTAGCACCAGGCAATTCTTGTCCATCTGAGGATACAACTCCACTAATGTTTCCAGTTTGGCTAAGTACAAAACTTGAAAGAGTAAACGTAAACACTAGAAAACTTATGCAGGTTTTTTTCATAATTATCTCCGACTGTTTTTATTTTTAAATCTTAATCACTAATTGTAGTCCCAAATAAACATTTAATTTATAATAACTATTTATTTGAAATGCTCACTGTGAAAAGGTAATAACACAAACCACTATATGTCAAGATATAATATAATAGAAGATAAGTTTATGGATTCTCACAAAAAACTAAATT